>Ga0315914_1000970_pt1 | contig 40659 bp, 23 predicted proteins | sample MpolenodulesMG_FD_203920 | JGI IMG/M metagenome (GOLD analysis project Ga0315914, IMG submission 203920) | Medicago polymorpha root nodule microbial communities from Los Angeles, California, United States - elongated nodules | ecosystem: Host-associated > Plants > Roots > Nodule | place: USA...
CCTCCCAAGCTCTAATCATAGGTGTGTGGTGCAAGTTAAGTGTGGCTCATTAAATGCTTTTGCAAGAATTCAAATTTGAATTTCCCTCCTACATTATACATGTAATAACTATAGCGACCTTTGGATTCCTAACCACTTCACTAAATGCATCTAATCGTGGTTAATATTCCCATGACTCTAACCCAATGCATCTGGCTCTATATATATTGAAGGTAAACACATGCAAGTGTCATACATGGTTGTACGATACACGGGACACTTTCTCTCTTACTTTTGTTTTACTGATACGTAACTATCTGTTTTTTTTATATATAAAATTATCTTCTTTTTTTTTGTTTGTGACTTTATGATTTCTTTACCTTTAACTTAATATTGGTTTGTCTTCATTTGTTTACATAATAAGCTCCTTTGGATCTGAATCCCACAACTAAGCTGGATAAGTTAAGTTGGTTAACAAGTTAAGCATGAAGTACATGACACATTATGTCGAATTTTATACTGAAGATGTAAGTGTGAATGTGTTTTTAGCATTTGTTTTTTTATTTGTTCAATTTAAGAATTTTGTCTTCAATATGCAATCTTTCATCAATGTTATACACCATTTATTTATACTTATAATTTGTTTTTCTCTAATTTTAGGGTGTTGTCATGTTGCCTAACATGTTCCGACAAGATTTCGGGGATCAGATTAATCGTTATGCAACTTTGAAATCAATTTGTTATTTTTACGTCTATTTTTTTTTAAATATCATAATTCATTCCATATAAATAATTATCAGGAAGAGCAACTAATCCTGCAACTTTTTAGTGAGTATCTAGTTGCATAGCCACAAATTAGTTAGCACGCCTAAGGATAATTATGGTTCGTGTTTATTACTAAATGAACTGTTATGAAGTTATTGTGATTAGTGCATATTAACTACATATTGTCACGCCATTTAGCATGCAATTAGGATTAATTACATTTAAGCCACGTAATTCAGTTCAGGTACAACAGCTAAAAAGGAGTATAATAGGATTGACATGCTTATATAATATATGCATAGAATTATAGACTATCAAAATAAAGCTCACGCCTAACTTCTTACTGCAGATTCATTTTGAAATTTCTACTTCACTACAATTTCAGATTACCTATTAATAAATTAATTAAAGCAAATAACAACAAATAGTCTAATAGTTATATCTATCTTTGTATTAATGGAAAATACATAGTAGTGTTAATCAGTATCTCGACATACCTCTAACTCACTCTGCAATAGTATGCATTTACCAATACATCTCTCATCACTTTGGTAGGCAAAGCATTAATTGTTCCACAACTTATAATAGTTCATTCCAGATAAAAAGGAGAGTAGGATAGGCATGCTTATAGCGTGAATGAATAGAATTGGATACTGTTAATGTAATCCTCACGCCTAACTTCTTATTACTTGGATTCATTTTGAGATTTGCAATCCCCTACAATCTTCAATTAGCTATTATTATCATCAAATGACATCAAATAGTCTATATTTGTTCTAATCTAGGCGTACAAATGGCAAATACATATGGCTAATCAATATCTAAGCATGCCAGTAACTAAATCTCAGTAGTATGTATTTACCAAGACTTCTCTCATCACTTTTATAGACAAAACATTAATTGATGTATTTTCCATGTAACCACATGATGAGTGTATAAATAGAACATATGGGACTAACGTATAACAGTTACTCCTCCTCAGGCTAATATTGTTCAAGCTATTCTTATGTTAGCTTGCATTATTTTTTATACTTTTGATTTACAACTCACGTATACCAGTCAAGTGGTATAACTTAATTGAACAAAATTAAGTCACAATGAAGTTTCACAGAGTTCTCTATGATGAGGATAAATTTGCGATGGATATGGGGGAGCATATGATGGATATGGGGGAGCATATGTCCAACAAGTCATTTATTGTGAGTCAATGCACCAGTCTTTTTGCCACCCCAATGACGTAATTACGGTTTATGTTGTTTCTTTTCAAACTACTCATTGGAAACTACACATCATAGGATGTTTAATTTTGTTGACCCAAGCAGACAAATAATAAATGTCATAAGGTGCATTAATTGAGTATATGTCTTTTCAAACACATTTTTTATCGCATTTTCACGTCTAAATAACCATAACGTGCATTGTTTAAACCGTAATTTGTCCTATTCATATAAATGTATCATATAATGTCTAATTTATTTGCGTATGTTTTAGCAGGTATGACCCGTACGGAGCATGGGTCGATGGTCTAGTTCCAATAAAAAAATTGAATTGTTTTTAATCTCCATCAAGACAACCCCTAAATTATCATCCTCTTTTTTTATTGCTGAAGAAAATTAGAGATTAACTTGATGAATTAATAATAAATTAGGATTTATTTATTGCATTTTTATAGTTTAAAAGATCAAACGAAAGAAACGGTGGTAATTTAGGTGCCAAACTTATGTTTTATTTGGTAAATATTAGTGGGCTATGCACTTTAGTGATTTTAAAGTGATTTTCTTTTAACCTAGTGGTTCATATGCATCCAATTACTAATATCAAAAGTTAGAGTTCTCATTCGATACGGATATGGCTATGCTTTTAACATTACAAATGAAATGTCAAAAAAATTAAATAATATTAAATATCTAAGTTTTGCTAAAAAAAACAATAATACTTAAGATCGTTATTAGAATGCATTTCAAAGAATACTTTTTTATTCTCTATGAAAATATTTTACAAGTATTTTTTGGGTCATGTTGTCAATTAATAAATAATTTTTAAGGTTTTTTTATAGACATGCTAAGAACGTTATAAAAAGTTATTTAACAAAATATATGTATTTAATTCATATCATTAAAAAACTCATCTAATAATTTTATGTTAAAAAATTAAATTTTGAAGACGAAATTTTTATAATTATAACATAACATGCATATACTGCATAATATATGCAAGGTCCGGAATTCAAATCCCAGACAAATAAAAATATATTTAATCATTTAAGAAAATATAAAAGATTAAATCAATTACTACATGTGTCATGGTCAATGTCAATATATCCAAAGACAAAACGCGTCAGAAGCTATAAATACACATCTTCTATAAAAGGGGTGAATGTCATCATCTATGGAAAACCAATTGAACGATGGTTAACTAAGTCTAAACTTAATAAAAGCAATTCAATAAATACCAATTAAATGTTTTCATTTTCATTCCTTGCAAGCAAGAACAACTCATCCGTCTTAAATTATAAGCAAAAAAATTCATTATCTTTCTTTACAAATTATAAGCAAAAATGACTAATTTTTATCATATTTAATTATACTATTTTAAAAAAAATCATCTTTTTTAAAGAGAAATTAATTGCAAATTACATTCATTTTGCCCTCATTTCATTTTCTTTATAACCAATGAAAATTATTTTTACATCTTTATATAAAACTTATTCTAAGGATAACAGAAGAAACTATACTACATACTACTATGTTTTAGTTTTTTTAATAAATATGAAATTATTATTTGTTGTTTATAATTTGAGATGGATTGAGTATCTTTTACAATTCAAGATATTTCATTTTCATTCCTTGTAAGAACTATCTTCTACTACTATTTGTCAACTAAAAAAAATATCTTCACCACTATTGTACGTTTATTCGATGGTCAATGTGAATACAATTCAAGAGTGAAAATAAAGTTTTGTAAAAAAAAAAAAAAGAGTGAAAATAAAGTGTTCGCAACAATAACTTTTCAATAATATAGCATTTGACTAGATGTTTTTGTGTGGTTCTTGATATAAAATATTCTTAATTACCAACTAAATTTGAAATCCACAATTTTCTTACCGTCTATTATAATCACAAAAAGTGAATTTTATATGAAAAATGGTACGAAAAACATATAACAAAATGCATCCAAGTTTAAAAAAGTATTAAACTTGTCAATGAAAAACACATAATTAAGATAAGTGTTTTTTTATTAGAAAAATAAAACTGTTTTTGCTCTTTCCACAAAGTTAGTGTAAAAGTGAACGCAAAAAAAAAAGTTAGTGTAAAAGTTTGCATCTAGTTTTTTAAGTCAAACACTATATACACAATTAGGCTATTTGCATCAAACTTAGTTAAAAAAATATTGATGTGGATGTTTAATGCAAAGTAGTTGGCAGGTCTAAATTCAATTATCTCAAAACTAAGGTTTTTATAAGTGTATTATTCGATGAATTTACATGCACTAATTTTTACGGGACACTTACTTGTTCACTTTATTGAGATAAATGACCAATTTAAAATTAATTTAAACAAGTATCTTATGATGTATTTGGAAGGAAAAAAAAGTATTTCGCAACCAAAGCTGTTAAAATTGGGTTACTTCAGGTCAAAAGGGAATAGCAAAATCGGGACTCGTAAAATCGCAATAAAAATCAAACTTTTGTAGAAAAATCACAAATCGTAAAATCACAATCAAAATCGAGGATTCTACCAAAACAAAAACAATACTAAATATATGCTATAAATTGCATATAGTCACAAAATACATATACATAAAAAGTTACAGATTTTGAATATGGACAAAATCCTTATTCACACTAAAACGGACAAAATCCTCAAAAATCCTGCGATTTTGAATGAATTTCACGATTTTGTGCGATTTTAATAGAATTTTTCCTGTTTTTGGGATGCTAATAAGGATTTGAGTCATTGAAACTAAGGAAAGTCGTAAAATTCTAAATTTTGGGATTAAGTCGCGATTTTGACAACAATGTTCGCAACTCTACTCGAAGGAGATGGGATATGACAGCCAAATTTTCTCACATTGAAGATGTAACGCACTCCTTTAATTTTCTATATAAGTAAACCATTGAGACAACATTGAGCTCCATATCCAAAATTCAATCTCTTTTCCACTTTCCACCAATTTATTGAATATGGATGTGAAAAATAGAGGAGTTTCATTGATAACATTTTCACTCTTTCTATTACTTTCTTCTATTTTTCCACATCATTTCTCAGTAGCCAATCAACTCATCCACAAGAACAATTCAACCCCCCCAACTTCTATACATTCCCTCATTTCTTCTCTTGTTTACCAAATTAAGGGAAATGTTTATCCAGATGGGTATGTTAATATCACAAATCCTCTCTTTTCTTCATCAATAATTGTTTTTGCCATATAATTCAGGGACATCTTTTTTTCTTCTTATAACTTGGTCAATCATTTTATGTCAACTAATTATGATGGACTTTGTTCTTTAATTTTTATAATTTCCTGTGAAATTTCATAATCATCTTCGTATGTATCAAATTATATCATTTTCAATGGGTGACCCTAACATTGACTTTTTGAGTTTTTTCTTCTAGTTTATAAATTATAGATTACAATAGTCTATTGAGTTATTTATTCAAAAAAATAGTTTATTGAGTTATAATTTATATGTATGTATGTATGCTCCTCTTGATGTAGGATATACACCGTATCCATCAACATTGGCAATCCTCCCAAGCCATACGAGCTTGACATCGACACCGGCAGTGATTTAACTTGGGTTCAATGTGATGGACCCGATGCACCGTGTAAAGGTTGCACTTTGGTATGTTTTAAATTACAATATATTGTCGTTTTTAGTTACTAGTTGGTACTATTATACACATATATTGGTCACAAAACAGACACGTACAAACTAATAATAATTTGAAATAATAGAAGTTATTGAATGTAACTATATGCGTGAGACATTGAATAAATCTTCAAAATAAAGTGTCATTGCTAAATAAGGATGTCTTACGATGATTTTCACTTAATTTCCTTACCTTTGTACCTTTGCAGCCCAAAGATAAACTTTATAAACCTAATGGCAACCAGCTTGTAAAATGTACGGAACCAATTTGTGCTGCAGTCCAACCACCTTTCTCTACGTTCGGTCAAAAGTGTGCTAAACCAATTCCAAACTGTGTTTACGAGGTTAAATATGCAGACCATGCAACATCTACAGGTGCATTAGTCCGAGACTATATGCACATAGGAAGCCCGAGTGGCTCAAACAATCCTTTGGTGGTATTCGGGTAAGTGTTTGTTTTTGTGATAGTTTTTGCATCAAACAAGAATTTAATTAGTATACTTTATTAATGTAACTACAGTTATTTTGCACAAATATCTAATGATGTGTACAGTACCTATACAAAGTATATTAATTAAATTCATTAAGCAATGCAATGATAAATATTGTAACTTTATATTTGGAGTTTGTGTCTTTGCATGCTAGGTGTGGACATGAGCAGAAGTTTGCTAGTCCTACTCCTCCACCTTCCACACCAGGGGTTCTTGGCCTTGGCAATGGAAAGATAAGTATTTTGTCTCAACTTCACTCTATGGGCTCTATCCACAATGTGTTAGGTCACTGCTTGAGTGCACAAGGAGGAGGGTATTTATTCCTTGGAGATAAGTTCATTCCCTCATCTGGAATTGTTTGGACACCTATAATTCAAAGTTCATCAGAGTAAGTGTTGACCTAAATGTTACTTTCCTTTTCCATAATAAGTGATATATTCGGCCATTTTACACAGATTAAGAAATGTGTATAAATGAAATATATATATTTAGGGCAAAGAATGTCGTCACTTATAAGAACTTACACGTAATCTTATATTTTTTTCTTTTTGTTTCAGAAAACACTATAACACAGGTCCAGTAGATTTGTTTTTCAATGGAAAGCCTACTCCTGCTAAGGGTCTTCAAATTATCTTTGATAGTGGGAGCTCTTACACTTACTTCAGTTCCCGAGTCTATACCATTGTTGCTAATATGGTTAGACAAAAACTAAGAAACAATGATATCAATTTTATTTTCTTATATTGCCTTGTGATAATCAAATTTCATCTTCATTTTCAGGTGACTAATGATTTGAAAGGGAAGCCACTTAGTAGAGAAACTAAGGATCCATCACTACCAATTTGTTGGAAGGGTGTCAAACCATTCAAATCTCTGAATGAAGTTAACAACTATTTCAAGCCCTTGACTCTGAGCTTTACAAAATCAAAAAATTTGCAATTTCAACTGCCTCCTATAGCTTACCTAATAATCACTGTTAGTATTTCATTGAATCTATATAATCTTATCATATCCCTCTTATAATGAAAAGAACACATGAAATTATGTGTATATCACTATGTTAATGACTTGCATACATTTATGATGGTCTTTTCATTTCTAGAAATATGGCAATGTCTGCTTAGGGATTCTTAATGGCAATGAAGCTGGCTTGGGAAATCGTAATGTAGTTGGAGGTAAGACATTCCTAAAGCTAAAAAATGTGCTATATATATATATTTGAAAATTTTATTGTAAAGTCTTTTCTTTTGTTGTTAACAGACATCTCTTTGCAAGACAAGGTAGTGGTTTATGACAATGAGAAAGGACAGATTGGATGGGCATCTGGCAATTGCAATCAAATTCCTCATTCATAGATCAATATATTATCATGATATATCTTTTATTGTAACAACGGATAGAAATTCCATACTAGATATAAAATCACATGCATGTGATGCCATGTTAGGTCAGTGAGCATATCAAGGACTGTAATTTTCTGTCAAAAGAAAATAAAATCAATGTCTGTAATTTATAACCTTCCAATATATGTGATTCCATGATTACTATTGAGGGGTCTAAATTTCTGTTTCAATTAGAAAAATTACAATTTTCTTTCAAAAATTATGACCATTGTTGTTCTAAGTGAAGATATTGGTTTGTATGACTCTAATAGTAGAGATTTAGAAGAGGGGTTGAATAGATCTCCAAATTTTTTGCTCGGAAACATTGTTTTGTAAAATATCATTGAAATGATTAAGACTATTGGATTCGCAAGGATAAAACAATGTGATAAGAGACTTAATTCAATCTTCAACAAGGTGTTCACTGTTGAATCTAGCTCAACAATCTAAAGTAACAATTAAATTGCAAAATCTTCAAAAAAAAAAAAAAAAACTGAAATCAAACCCTGAATTAACAATAGCAACATAATCCAATTAGCAAGGAATTAAAATATTAGAGAAGAGAGAATGACACCGTAATTTTATTTTATAGAGTTTTGTCTAATCATCCTCGCTATGGGGTTAATCCTCTCGATGAATGAATCCACCAAAGTTTGTTGTTTTCTTCCACTATAATGATGTGAATTAAAAAGTTTATTACAAAGATTCTTTTAACTTGTAGATTCAATTGATCCAAAGACTTGTATGGAAGATAACAACTCTAAACTATCCAATCTCCAACCCTTCTTGAAATTGGATCTCCAAAGTGTTCAAATGAACAAGCCTTCATGCACTCCTTGAATGTTCTTCACCAAGAAATCTTCAATGCTATGAAACTTGCAAGAATTTCCTTCAACTTTAATGCCTTGAGAAAACCCCCACAATTACCTTTGGAGGAAAAAAGATGCACTACTTTTGCGTTGGATCCCTGATCCCTTAATCAAGATCCTTGAGAGAAACCAATTGTTACAAAATCATATAACATCCTATAAAAGGAGGTCTAATCCCTACCATAATCCTTGAATATATATATTATATATATATATATATATATATATAGAGAGAGAGAGAGAGAGAGAGAGTAAAAGCTTTGAGAGAGTGTTTAAAAATTGATTCAGTAGTGGAAAAATGAATGGAGGCAAGTAAAACTCCTATGATACTTGAAAATAAACAGAAAACACATGCATAAGAAATGAATCCAATTATACTTGAAAAAAACTCCTAAAATTCTCCATAGCTTTTTCTTTATTAGTCTATTGGAAATTCTTTTGGACATAGTACTTAATTTCCAAAGGATAGTGTAGCGTGTTAATTTGTATTTGGCTTAAGAGTTAAAAGACTGATATCTTCTTAGAGTCATAGGGGAGTTTGAGATGGAAAGGAACTTCGTAAACTAATGCAATTATTGTCACATTTTTACGAAAAGAAATACGACCAGTTGTTTATAAATATGTCGACTTTCGGAAAAAATATGTATCATTTATTGCAAGGACCCAAATGATTGTGTAATCAAAATATATATGTGAAAGTACACTAAAGTCACTTACCTTTTGTATTGTTTCAATGACAGAATAGCCAAATTTCAAAATCTTTACATTGGCAAGCACTTGAAGCCATCTTAAGAAGATTGAAGCTTCCCTGTCACCGGAAAAGCCATACATATTTACTTGCTGAAGAAAAGAAAAATTGCATGTTGAGGATAATTCTGAAAAATAGGACATTCCCGGCCCGATAGTAAAAGAACTAAGATTTGGAGTAGAAAGCGAAAATTGGTCAGCTGATACGTAAGATATTGTCAAATTGGATAATGTCTGATTAGATATGCATAGGACTTGTGCATCCTCAATCAAAGAACAAGCACGGAGAACCAAAGTATTCAACACATGGCAGTTTGGAAAGGGGTCAGCACAGTGATTGTGAGTTGCAACAAAGTCGAAAAATTCAAGATGCAAGGTTCTTAATGCAGGTAAGTGAAGAGATTTTGGACACTTTGTATCCGTGTTATTGCTACTATAACAAAGATCAAGAAATGTCAAAGAGTGAGAGCCAAAGATTAAAGGGAGTAACTCAGATTTTGGACACTTTCCATATCCATCAATTTTCAAAGAGAGTAGTGGATTTATATTAATGAGTTTATATAGGTCTTCTTCACCTTCCTGCATCCCCCAAATAGTAAGATTAAGCAGGGAATATGAGTGGTCTCTACTGGACAGAACCCAAGACATAAATTTCTTAAAACTTTCAAACGAAGATGTAAGTAGATACGGAGTATATGTGAGAGTAGTGAGGCGTTTGCAAAGATCCTTCCACCGTTTAGACAAGATGCAAGTACAAACAGCATCTCGTGTTTTAAGAAAACTCAATATGTGGACCAATATGCAGTCAGGCAAATCACTAATCCTATTTTCCTGCGGCTGTCGCTTCAGTTCCCTACAAAGTTCCTGGTTGGATAAACAACTTGTATAAATATTTATAGCATTAGCACTGATGATATAAGTATTTATGTATAAAAATTAGAGACTAAATTTAAGTGAGAATGATATTTATTCCATTAATTAATACTAACTTTTTCCAATAAATTATTGTTACTGTAATTATAATCTTAAAAATAAACTACCTTACCTTATGGTCTTTGATTTGTTGGGGTGTGATTGGCGGAACCCAATTGTGATTAATCCATTGGTGATGAACCCTAAATCTCTTCCGAGTCTGTAAAACACACACGAAACATTCCATTCCCTAAATCTTCACTAACGCAGCCTTCCCACCACCGCTGTTTACGGAACGCCTCCACCTTGTCGCTGATCTTCACTTCCCAATCATCGCTCTCTGGCGTAGGTACTGGTCGGAGCTGATGAAGACCGACAGTTGTTGGCTTCAGGTCCATGTCATCGTATTCGACCAGTAATTTGTCGGAGGAGACCCACTTGACGATGGTGGCGGTGAACCATAAGTAGTATATGCCGCTGCTGCAGTCGATGCTCACTTCCACTTTGTTGCCCGGATCGAACGTGAATTTTCGAACCATGATCACTCTCAAGGTGTGTATTCCACTACTCTGTGCAACAACGCTGTTAATATTACTTTATAAGGTTAGGGCATAACTACATGTCAAAGTTTGGTCAGGTTTTATTTTTTAAAACTAATTTGCTTTTTGACCCTCAAACTTTACAAAGAAGTTATTTTGGTCCCAAACTAAATAACACAACTGGCCTTCAATTTTAAACTTTTTTTTCCAAATTGACATCCCCTTGATTTTGACTGAGGCAACGTATATAATTGGACAGCAAATTTAATGACGCAAAAGTTACATGTGTATTTTATTACTTAGCTAAATTGCACTTTTAGCCTCCATACTTACACAAAGCAACAATATTTATACCTAACGCCGACGTTAACCTCGTTAAAATCAAGGGGGTGTCACTTGAGCTAAAGTTGGGGGCCAAAAGTGATATTTTGCAAGTTTTGATGCAAAAATGAAAAGTGGGTTAATTAAAGGGCAAAACAACTTTGCACGGACAATCAATCAAAACATTCTGAATTGCCATGTTTGGCCTACGTAAATTAAAAATATTAATTGATGTGGCGATTCTAAATATTTTGATTGGTTGTATGTGCAAATTTGTTTTGGACGATCAACCCACCACCATTAGACTCAAAGTGTTTTACACTACCAAAAAAAAAGACTCAAAGTTTTTTATTTGATTTTATTTTTTAAATGGTAAAGTCTTTTATTTTATTTATTTATTAATGAATTTTTGTTTTATTTATTTGTAACATTCTAAATACTTTATTTTTCCGTAAAAAAAAGTTCTTTAGTTTTTTTTAAGTCCTCTATCTTTTAAAATGTGTACACATTTTTTTTAATTTTAAATTACCAAGTTTTTTTTTGATAAAAATAAACGATATTCATTCATTCAAATTGATAGAGTACATCGATACAATACAAATTCAAATTCACTAAAAACAAAAATGATGATTCTGTGAACAAACTCACAACATGTTAATAGCATAAAACGACAAAGTATCTATGCCTACAATTATGACTAATATGACTATATTCATGTCTCCGAAATACTCATGTCCCCGGAACTGCAACGTTGACGACGCCAAAGTCATTGTCAACCTGAATCAAATAAACACCGCACTAAGACGAGAAATCAAAACAAATAGAGTCGTTCAGAGACGATGAAATCACAAAAACAAACGAAAAAAACAGAAAATATGTGAAATCACTTATTCAATTATGATAGAAGGAAAAACAATTCGGAGGGGTGATTTTTGGGTCAAAATTGACCCTAAATCACCCCTTTGAAAAGAAGAAGAAGTAAAAAAAAAAGGGTGACGCCTAGGGTTTGAGAAAGAGAGAAGAGAGAGAGGAAGAATGCTTTGTTCTCAATATTCTTTAGAACATATAATTTTCTTAAATTACCAAGTTGACAAGCAATATATGATAATTTTATTTTTAAAAAATATTTTCTATTATAAATAAAGAAACCCATAAAAAAAATTTGGACATCTTCCTTAAAAAAAAAAAAAAAAAACATATGTCAACTCAAATACACCTCGAAATAGTATAAATCTTAGTGCTATATATTCACCTAATCTTCTAAACTCAAAAACCAAAATCTCCAAATTCTCAATAAATCCTAGATTTTTTTGGGGTTTATTGAGAAATCTTATAAACCTAAATTTTTTGTTGGTTGTCGTCCTTGCAACTTTCATCATCTCCAGATCTCATTTTCCTTGCCCATGTCTTGTTGCTTGGTTCCATCTTTGCATCCTTCATCAAGTGCTTCGTACTTGAATGTTTCTTGTTTGCTTGCAGATTCTATGTTTGGCCTCACCGAATACCAAAGGAAATGTTTTGAATTTCAACACACAACAAAAATATTAATTGTCCAAATCGACAAGATATGTACGTTCAAATATAACTTCAAGTCTCCTAATTCAAAATTGACAAGGGATGGGTCAGTGAGCACGGAAGAGGTACATGGCAATAAGGATATAGGCTACATTAATTTTTGGAATATTTATTTTTTTGTTTTGATGAAAAAAAATGGATATGCCCTAACGAAAGACAAACTATAAGCCTCTTGGAAAACTAACAGAGGAAGCATCTGCCCTTAAAATATTACAAGGATAGGAAAACTAGAATGTTTCATTTATTTAAGGCATCACTTTCTTAGATATCAAGCGAACAAGGATAGGCTAGAACTTGAATATTGCAAGTATGAGTTGCAACTTGCAGATATTCTCTCAAAACCTTTGAAGAAAGCAAGGTCATGAAGATTTGAAAAAGCTTATGGGAATGAGAAGACTAGCAAACATGAATTATGTGGAGTGAAGTATTTAATTCATAGTTTTTAGTTTGATTGCATGTAAGACAAGTTAGTTAGTTGCTTGTTTGTCAAGGCAGTTAGAATTTTCTTACGATTTTTATATGTCTAGTCAGTTGATTGAATTGTATTTGTATATAAAAAACGATAAACGCAATTGTATATTCATCCCCTTCAATTTAAAACATGTTTCACAAAAACCTCAAATTGTCCCAACAAAACGCATGAATATGAATTCTTCCTAGTTGTTTCTTCTTCCAATAGCATGATTACATTTTTTGTTTGATGTGTTGCTTTACTTTTGTCTCTTTGATCATCAGTGGTTGTTGTGGTACAAGAAGAATAAGAATGAGGAGAACCAACAATGTCGTTGGTGTTGTGATCAGCAATGAGTTGAAGAAGAAGAAATGAATATTGTTCTAAGATTTTTAAGGGTGTAAATATAAGTTAATTTCAAAATCACTCACCTTCCTTTGTGAATATCAAATATACTTTTGATTAACAAATCTCTCTTTTCCTCGTCTTCATTAAAATCCCTCCCTTTTGTTGAACCAAACATACCCTTAGAGGAGTTTGAGATGGAAAGGAACTTCGTAAGGTAAATGCATATGTGTGTGGGGGTGGGGGGTGGATGGGAGGTTCAACTGGTTTGAGATAGGAGGTTAAAAAGGTCGAGGAGTTGAAGGTTCAAGGTTCAAATTCTTGCAAGAAAAAAATATTAGCTTTGAGAAATATGGAATTAAAGGATTGTGATTAAAAGCTGGATAAAAACTTCCAAAGTTGCTATTAGAATACTATTTCCCGGTGAGCGTCAATTATATGATGGTGTCTTCGTAGAATCCACCTTTGTATCTTATGATCTCTCTTTCTCAGAGGTTTTTCGTGGAGCGATAATTCACCTGTTGAATTTTGGTGTTTTTTGATTCTTTGGTGAATGGAAAGCAAATAAAAATCAAGAATAGCTTCGACGAAATAAGTAAAGACATTTCCATGGAATATGAGAATCTGGTCTTTCATACATCAGATGCAGAGTTAGTTTGTTGGGCTGATGGTGGCATTTTCATGGCTAAATTGTTATTACTTTCCGGTCAAGAAAAAAACAAATTTCAAAACAGAATTTGAACATGAGAGAAAAGATAAGGGAAACAAAATATGTAGTGTGTGTTTTGTTCTATTAGATTACATGAAATAGAGCGAGTTATCGGTGATTATATGGGTTTATTTTAGGAGTTGAAGATTTTTTAATAATTAATTTTTAAAAAAAAATGAGACTTAATAAAAAAAATCATCACATCATTTTAAAATGTCTAAATAAACATGTATTTTGTCAATTTAGCATAAAACATTTGCATTTTTTTATTATCAGATCTCAACAAAGACCAAGTAAATGAATTTGAAATAATAGAGATTCAGTTAAAAAGTAGCGTGAAAACAAATGACGTCAAAAAACTAAATTTTAAAATAAAAAAATTAAACAAATGACAACAGACACTAACAAAATAGTTCATCATAGTGTTAGAACTACAAAGAGAGCCTACGTTGTGCTGAATCATCATATTAGGCTAAGAGAAATCACACAAATGAGATTAAAGTCTTGACTTAAAATGTCTAATAAACATATATTTTATCAACTCAACATCACATATCAACAATTTTTCATTTTCAAATCTAGCCTTGGGCATGCAGCAGCGTTAAAACTCTTAGAAAGAGATTGCCGTCCATTTGGGTCCCACAATGCTTGAAGGATTAATCTTTGTAGTTGAGCACGGAGGATACCCGGTTTACACCAACAAAAAGAAAAACAATTTTTCATTTTCAAATCCTACCAAAGACCAAAAATGAAGTAATTCTAAATAATAAAAGTTAGATAAAAAAAATAGTATGAAAGCAAATGACATTAAAAAATTAAAATTTAAAATAAAAAAGATTAAACAAATGATAACAAAAACTAACAAAGTAGTTCTTTATAATATTGTAACTTCCATGGAAGCCTAAACTGAGTTGGATAATCACATTAGGCTAAGATCACCACAAAAGTGAGATTGACGTGACATCTTCATCCACAACTTTGCAACATTAGGTATATATGCCATCTAATTTATATCTTTATCGCCATAAACTCTAGGATCCAATGTGGAACTTTAACTCACATACAACATATTATCATCTCTATTTTAAGTGTGAAATGATAAGAAAAACAAAATAAGAAATGTTTGCTTTAAGGAATGTTTGCTTTAACTACGAGAGTATATGAAATATAGTGAGTTGTTGTTAATTTTGCTGGTTTGTTGAAGGATGAAGTTTTGGGATAATTACTTAACCATTAATTTAGACACAATAAAAAAATGCCATATCATTGTAAAATTTCTAATAAACATTTATTTTGTTAACTCGGCAAAGCACATCTTCATTTTTCCATTGTTAGGTTACACCAAACACCAAAGTTCAGGAATTTAAAATAATGGAGGTTGATTAAAAAAATTTGCATGAAAGTGAATGACATCTAATAACTAAAATTTAAGGAAAAAAATTCAGCAAATGACATCAAAAAAAATAAAAAAAATGATCATAAGAGGATTGTTATAGACACTCTCTCTAACACTCACTCTCTTAATGGATCCTACACTGAGTTTGATCATGATATTAGATTAAGAGAAACCATATAAGTGAGATTGACTTAACTATATGTTGCTCAAAATACTCTTCCATCCAATAGAAAAGTTTAACTCATACTTGACACATCAACATATCTTAATCATGTGTGCAACTCTCCGCATCTATAATTATGTTTCATAGTCAAATAAAGTCAAACAGGAACGCAACAAGTTCAAAAAGATTGGTTGGTGTTGATTTCACGGAGGGAGGTTTATGTTCTTTTCTTTCATTGAAAGAAAGAAAATTAGAAGAAAAAACATATATGAAAAAAGAATTTGAATATGAGATAAGATAAGGAAAAAATGTCTTTTGTTCTTGAGACTATAGGGTATAGTGTGAGTTGCCTGGAATTTTATGGGTTTGTGTAAGGAGTTTGTTGATTTTTTGGCAATTATTTTACCCAAAAAAATAGATTCAATTAAAAAATGTCATATAATATTAAATGTCTAATAAACATATATATTTTGGAAAACTCTGCAATTTCTACTGTTACATGCCACGATAGAACAAAGGTGAATGAATTTAAAATAATAGAGGATAAATGAAAAATTCATATGAAAGAGAATGGTATCCAAAAATTAAATTTTAAGATAAAAAAAAAAAATTAACAAATGACTAAAAAAAACTATAAAAAAAAATAAAATCATCTTAATGTTTTGACTCTTAGGGGATCCTACATTGACTTTGATTGTCACATTAAACCTGAAGAATTCCAACAACACAACTGAGTTTAACACCACATCTTCACCTTAAACCTTAAGGCATTATGCATGTGGTCATATCACTTATATGCTTATCAAAATCTACTCTTGCATCTAATATGAAACTGTAACTCACACTTGACAAATTAACACCTCCCCCTCAAGTAAACTTTAAGGCATTAGGTATATGATCATATCACTTATATGCTAATCAAAATCTACTCTTTCATCCAATATGCAACTTTAACTCATAGTTGACAAATTAACATCTCCCCCTTAATATGAGAATATTCGCATCCGAGGTCTACCCCGAGGAACCACTTCTACTTACTCACAAAGTTGAACCGAACTGTGTTATCATTGTTGAACCTTATATGGTAATCAACACCTGTTGATCAACCCATTGTACTTTGAGCAACCGCATAAATGAGAATGGTATCATATCTTCATCCAAATTTTAAATATGACAAAATTCTAATTCGTGCTTGACACTGGTATTCATACTAGTAATCTAAAATTAGAATGCAAATTAGAATGAAATCATTAAATTAAATTACATCATTAAGTTTTTTTTCTGACAGAATTAGATCATTAAGTTTTTTTCTGACAGAATTAGATCATTAAGTTAAATTACAAAGCATTACAAAAAAAAATGAAATTATAAACTAACAATTAAAACAAGCTCAAATTGAAAACCCAAATTACCAAAGCAAAATATTAAATATCAAACAAATTGAATATCCTAGTCTATATAAGTCAGCAATATTATGCGTATTTTCTTGTTCTTCAATTATCATAATAAATTTCCACTAAAAAAATTATCATGATAAATTTCATGATCCCATAGATGAACTAAAGAATGCCCTTCTCTTTACAGCATTGTATAGCTCCATCATACATATCATTGACGCTGTACTTAAATTTGAACCCAGTATCCAAGAGCTTTTTTGATGATAGATCACTAAACTTTTTATCACCATTTTTTGTCTTCATTGAACTGCAAAATAATTACCCAAAAATTAGGCTAAGCTTTTTTCGGTATATATAAAAACAACCATATATATGTAGAAAATAAGTGAATGAGAACAAATCTAAATAATGTATGTTAGATTAGATTGGTAAATTATGATAAACAACCATAATAATTTTGTTAAAAATTACCACACTTTAAAGCTTTGAAAATTCAGATGTTACTATGATTTTGTCGAACTCATTGTCAATTCAAACATACACTTTGTTCTTAAAATCATAAATCGCTTAAATAATTCATAAATTGAGAATTTCTTAGTCATATCATATATATTAACTCATTGCCAAACAATTTCAAAAAATAAATTTTTGAGACTAATTTGACAGCGTTTACAATTCCATGGTCTAAATTAGTAAAAAAAAAAAAATATGACACTTACTTTGGGATTGTTATGTTATACCCTGGATATCTTTGACGAAGCAATTCATACAATTGATGAAATGATATTCTTTCTGAGGAACAAATAAACCTTCCATTAGCATTCTCAGACTCAAAAAGAAATATAAGTGCACGAGTGGCATCATCTGTGTGCACCATGTATGAGTTGGTGAGATACTCGTATCTATCTTGGTCTCCTATAATAAACATAGCACATATGAAATATACATCAGAAATTACTTAGTATTACATATATATACCTCAAATACTAGAATTGAGTACACTAGTAAATATATTTTTCTTGCTAGTAAAAGAAAATATGTTAAATAATTTAATTTTTGATGCATTGAATGTATCAGTTTCTATAAAAATTTACTATTTAAACTTAAAGGTAGTAGTTAACATTTCTCAATAAGTTTTAGCAATTCTTTTACCCTATTTAATACTATTTTGTGTAGTAAAAAAGTATATAATATGGAGAGAGAGAGAGAGAATGAAATACATACCAAAGATCATGGCGAGTGCAATATAAACAGATGAAGGTATATTAGGGCAAATAAAGGGACCAACAACCAAAGGAAGAACCAAACTAACAACCTCCAATCCATTTACTTTTCCAAACTCTAAAAGACCCTTTTCAGTCATAATTTTAGACACCAAATAAGAAGATCCAACAAGGTTACTACTTCTACAAATATCAATATCACTCCAAACATCTTCATCCACCACATCAAGATTCTTATCATTGAACAAAACCGTTGCTGCACTAGAAGTATAAACTACTTTTTTCACTGTCTTTGATTCTAAACATGCTTTTAAAATTCCTAGGGTTCCTTCCACTGCTCTTTTTGTCACCTTTTCTTCTGGCTCTTTGTTTTGCACATCCATTGGGTGTGCTAGATGGAAAACTCCAAAGCAACCTTGTATTGCTTTTTCAAAACTACTTGAATCATCAAGGTCAGCATGGAAGATAGTTAGCTTCTTTGATGCTTCTGGTAAGTTTGTAAGATAGCTCAAGTCTTTCTTTTCTATTAAAAGTAAAAATAAAATAAAAAAATCTATGTTAAATTTCTTTTCTATACACTAGTGAGTGTGTATGTGGATTACAATTTTTACTACAAATATGAAGAAAAAAAATTATAGTAGCAATGAAAACACAGATATGAAAACAAAGTAGATGACACGTTTCTATCAGGTTGGTCCGTAATGGGCTAGTGACTTTGAGCCGCGGTCAACAGCTATCCGATCCTTTCTCAGGCCGCGGATCTAGGTTTAGTTTGGATCATCGGATTTTGCTAATTTACCCTAATAAGGAAACCCAATTTTTATTCGTTATGTGGCACGCTCTCATTGTATAGGAGCATACGTGTCGCACTCTCTTGTATTCTTATTCTCTATTGGTTTTTTTTGTCTTCGTACTCTACATAAATTCGCAAAATCAAATTTTTTAAAGAGGTCTCCAATGGGTCGCAACTATATTTGCATTATTATGATTAGTCGTATTTAATTAATTATAATTTTTCATAATATCAAAAGATCGTGATATAATTTGCAAGTATGTGATGACAATTTAAATTATCCAATTTTTAACTGGTTGAGTAGTATATATGGTTTCAATATCTAAGACATTACCAACATGATCAAATATTAGTCTAAGTAAAGATGAAGGATAATTAGAAACTGCTATCTAATGTCACACTTGTAAGTTTTACACAATTTCAACATTCTTCCTGGAAATATACAAAGATGATGGAAAGAAGGAAAAAAACAAGAACAGTTTGGATTCTCTATGTACAACAAATATACAAATTAAAGTAAGAATAAAAGGAAGGTAGTATCTTTAATTTGTTGTAGGGCCACCCAACCATAAAGTTAGACAAACCCTTTTCAAGGATATGGTCCAACTCACACTTAGACTTTCTGTTTGAGTATGAGGAAAAAAATCAATGCGGACAATTTTAAGCAGGAAGAAGGAAATTAAAAGGGACGATAATCTTTTATCCATTTGGAGGATTTTTGAGAGAAAACTTAAGACCAATATTGTAAGATGAAAAAGATTGAAGCATTTTTCAAAATCTTCTAAAACAATCCAAACTTTCAATTCATAATTTGAGTTTTTTCAAAATGTGAGATTGAGATAAGAAAAAGTGCGGAAAAAGATCTACACAAAAAAAAAAAGAAGAAAAAGAAACGAGAATCTTTCATCTATCTGAAAGAGTATTTTTGAGAGAAAATACTTATAATCAATACTTTCAAGATAAAAAAGGTATCAAGAATTTTTCAAAATACTCTTAAATCATTCAAAATCTCAATTCATTTTTGTAATAAAAATAAATTCTCATACAAGGTGGTGGTCAACCCTTCCATTTCCTTTTCTCATCACAAGCCCTTTCATCTCTCAACTTATAAAGATCCCAAACAAAACATCAACTCCTTACATAATTCCCTACTTTATATCATCACCAATTTTGATAACTAACAAAGATTATTATCTGCTAAAGTCTCTCTTAGCTTTAGTTATATCATCACCAATTAAACAAAAGAATAGCAAATATAGAAGAATATGTTATTGCTTAATTTCCAAGAAAATGAACGTTATATATACCTTTAACATGGTGTAATCTAACGGTGGCATGAACTGCGTAACCATGTTGAAGAAGCCTCATAATCAACCATGATGCCACATACCCCGTTGCTCCTGTCACACAAATTGTACCTTTATCGTTTTCCATTTCTCTCTTCCTCTTTCAATCTCTATCTTCTCTCAATGTATTCTTGTGTTAGTGGAAATATTTATACACTAGTTCAATTCAATGATGTTAATTATTAGCCAAATTAATATAATTAAATTGTTAATGTACTGATTAATTAATCTATTAAAATATGTTTTTTTTTCTTCTTCTTTTATTGCAATATTCTTTTGTTTTAGGATTTATTGATTGATTGTCATGTTTTGTTTAAAAGTGTCTAGTAAGTGAACACAAATAGTAAAAGGTTGTAAAGACATTTAATATGTTGGAGAGTAGGTTCGACTTTGCTATACATCTTTTTTCCACACTTAATGGTGTGTGAATTTTGTCATTAGACTCCATGTAAAAAAAGGTATTTTGTTTGAAAAGTTGATGATGATAGATTAGAGTGACCAATATTATTTCTTTCAATTTGAAAAGAATAATATTTGTATTTGCATTTGATGCGAATCACTTATAATTTGAGCCATGACTAATTAAATTATTACAAAATGAGTAATGTAATAATGTGAATAATACCCCCACTTATAAACTCGTGTTAAGGTTATATTTCATCTAATGTAATACTCTTAACAAGATGAAGCTTTGAAAAAATTTGGTAATTTTATATAGTCGATATACATATTTTGCAATAATTTAACAAAGATATTCCTCTAATAATAAAGTTGACCTCTCCGAGTAAATATTTTTTTATATGCATGACGGCTAGAGATCGAACCATCAATTTTATATGAGAAAATGATCGAACCTTCAATCAAATAATCAATTGATTGGGACATTTTAAATGTGGAGAAGTGGGGTGTTCGAGGTTTAAACTCCGGACCCGGCATATAATCTGCAATATATCTACCAACTGAGTTAAGCTCACGAGAATACATAATATTTTTTTAATAGATGCACTACATGATGTTGCTAACTTATATATTTTTTGGTCAATATTATATATATACAATTAATATTGTGAATATACATGCTAAATATTCAATTACCGTAAACATCCATATTTTATGGCGTTGGTCGAGCATTCTTCATAGTATTCACATGCCATTCCAGCTATTTAAGCTTCATTGTCAATTAATGTATGGTATTGCATTGCATTGCTATCTAGCTGTACATTATATGTTACTACTACTTTTGAATGAATAAGCAATATTGAGTTGTTCTCTAATTGCGTCACGCAACTTTTATTAAATTTTAATTTTTCAGTTAATGCTGTCATGTTTTAAATACGACTATGTTCTATAATTAAAAATATCCAAGTGTTTAAAATTTCAACTAGGTTTTTTTTTTGTCTCCATTGCAAATTGCAAGGTAAGATAAACGTCTAAAATTCATAAAATAAGTGAGATGTACGTCTGAAAATTGTAATATAACTCTATTTATTGATAATGCCAGCATAAAAAGGGAAATGTAAGTTTTTTTTTCTTCCTATTCAAGGGAAATACTTATAAGTTAAGTCTTTTGTAATCAAGTAGTTTAACAAATCATCACGATTTAAGCATTTCCATCCAACCCTACAGCTATTTGTATTTTTCTTTTTGGGTAACATAACATAGTTTATAGTAGAAAAGGTTCTTATTAATTTAAGTGATGGGAACAATGCAATCATTAAAAAACTATTTACTGCACAAAGTGTGCAGTAAATAAGAAGTTACAAAGTCAGACTCAAACTATATAAAAGCTAGCAAAATACAACCCAATACCCAAATAAGATTACCGCAATGAAGAACTCAAAATTTACAAGCACCTTTAGGATGAGTGTCATTGATGAAAATCAAAACTGATCCTTTCACATGAGAATTCAAACCAACATCACTAGTTAAGGCGCAAGAAATCCCCAAGCAAATAAGACACCATACTACGCTTCTCGAAACAAGGAACAATGAAAAAATAAGGGACCTCTAAAACAAGGTAACTAAGTGACTTTTTTATAAAGAAGGTGGCGTGTGAATGTGAATGACTAAATGACATGTCATTCACATTCATACGCACACAAAAAATTGAATCATCGTTTTAATCACTTTTTTACGAAGAAAATAGTCCACGCCCCAAAGAAATAAATTAAATTACTACTAAAAGAGCTGCTTTCACCCTTGTTATTGTCAAATACCCCATGATTTATCTTAAAGAATTGAACGAGGCTAGAGCTCCTAAGTAGATCTTGCTAATTAAGAAAGCACCCAAATCTCTCTAATTACCCTTTCACAAGGCAACTCTTGGGTCAATAATAGAATAGGTTTCATCACAGTTGACATTAATCCAATTTTCATTAAGTTGACTCCTACACATTTTCCTCGTATGAATTTGCAAGTTACCTATCTTGTCAAAACCATTATTTTTATTAGGCTTATTTGATTTATTGGTCCCCTAAATAATTTTAAGTTTTCGTTTTGGTCCTACAATTAATAAAACTCATGTTTTAATCCTTCACTTTTTTCTCTGTTTGTCAAATAAATCATTGACTGATAACTTTAACTCCAAATATATATGGTGAACCAACATAATACATGATCAACCGTAAATCTTATTAATTTATTTAATTTTAACCGTTTGATCTTTTTATCATAATGGGGACCGTTAGATCACATAGATCCATTATATCTTATGATATACCATCAATAGCTAAATCTTGTTTCCAATTCTTCATCTTCTTCTTCTTCCCTCATCATCATATCATATTCATCAAAATATCAGGAAAACCAGAAATCTCAATCATTTTTCTCAATTAAACAAATATCATCATCATCTCAAGAGAAGTCAAAAGTGCTAACACTAGGAGCCAAAATTACTCAGTACTGCGCAACCCCTTTCAAGGCTTTAACCAGTCTCCTTCTGCAACCTTCAACAATAACATCCCAAACATAAAATTTCCCCTTCCATTATCTCATTGTTTTTTTTTTTGTTTTTTTTCCCTCTTATCCATTATTATTCAAAGAAAATAACTCTCTTCTTTCAAAACCAAAACCTTCTTCTCTCCTTGCTCAAATGAAGTTTTCTTACCACTTATTCAGTTTCTTCTTCTCTCAATTTCCCTTTTCTGCTTTTACCACAAACCCTAATTCCTCCCTCAAATTCCCTTTTCCATAGCCATGTTCCCTTTGAAACTCAAACAAACTCAAATCAAAACCAAGAAAATAAAAAACCCAGAAAACGGAGGAGAGAGGAAGCTTATGGAGAGAGAACAATAGTGGTTGGTGAGTTCGACGGTGGTGGGTTGAAACGGAGAGGACGGTGGTGGTTAGGGAGATCGACGGTCGTGGGTTGAAAATAGAGAGAGAAAAAGTGAGTGAAAGAAGGTTTGGAAAGGACGGTGGTGGTGGTTCGGTGGTTAGGATGAATTGGTTAAGAAATTGAATTTTAGTGTTGTTTGTGGTGGGTTGGATTCTGGAAGTGGAACAACAACAACAAACAACACTAAAATTCAGGAAGATATAAATTGAATAGACAATTGTATATTTTTTGAATGTGTTTTTGAAACAAGTAAGAGCTCCTATTTATATTATATAGGATTGGAGACAAAGTGATAAAGAAAATAGTTGCACCTAAAGCCTAATTAACCCTAGCATAATTACAATATAATAAAATACAATAATAAAGTAAGGGAAATGTTAACAAATGTCTTAGGAGTATTCTTTAAGCACTTTAAATGTAAGTTTTTTTACGAAAAGTTGTGTATTCAATGTATTAGAAATTGTAATAACTGACTTTTTGAAAGTATAATTGCTAAATTTGAGATCCTTAAAGAGTGCTCCAGTTAAACTCGTTAAAAAAACCCATAAAATAATCACAAACATATTGGAAAATCGTTGTTGACACATCACTTTGGCTGAAAAACACTAGTAAATTACTCAAATGCCTCATCGGCAGTTGACTGTCGCGAAAATTACCCATCGACACTTAAGTATCGTGAAATCACTTTGTGTTCCTTTATTCACCCAAACAATTTTTCCCATCAAATTTCCTTTTCCCAATCACTTCTTGTTACTGAACAATCAAACAATTTTTTATCTTCATCCAAATTTCCTTTTCCCATCAAATTTAATATTTTTTCTTTGTGGGTAGTTCCCAAATTCATCAAACAAAAAAAGGCAATTGAAGTTTGTTCTGTGGATCAAACTACCATCGCAAAACCTTGGGTAAATTAGGACCAAAATAAATTGAAGAAGAAGAGAAGAATTGGAATCTAAGTGTCTCAACAGTGTATGAGGCTTTTTCACACCTGACTCTTTCACCGACATTCCATGAACTCTCGACCAATTTACACATTTCGGTGATAAATTATAATTTGTAAGAACAAGTTGGAAAAGTGAGCTGCATCTGAAGTTTGGGAGCCATGAAAAAGGATAATCACAAATCTTCCTCGCATGAGGCTTGTAGATCTGAAAATGCATGTGGTTTCAATATTTATTTATTTTTCTTTTAATTTTGTGTGAGCCTGTATTGACAAACAAAAAGAAAAGGATAAAATGGATAAAAAGGAACAGATGGAAGATGTCCTCAATTCATAGGAAGATTTCCATGGTACTTAAGTGTCATGGATTAAATTGGATTTCGGCAATTAACTACAGTAGGTTAATTTCTGCAGCAATTAACAGCCGATGGAGGTATTTGAGTAATTTACTAGTGTTTTTCAGGTGATGGGTCAGTAGTAATTTTCAACATATTGTAACATACCCCCTCAAACTCAAATTGTCCTTACCCTTACCAGCTTCCTTACCCTTCTTCTTATCGGTTACACATGCATAATCTAGTTGTGCCACCTCATAAACATTATTTCTAACTGGATTTTAAAATTCCTGATTATTTGTAATGATTTTAAAAGACTATTTTGTTGGATTTTAAAAGACTTTTTGTAATGACTTTTTACAATCAGGAATTTGAACACATGATTTTAATGGATTTTGTTGGATTTTAAAAGATTTTTTGTAATGACTTTTTACAATCAGGATTTTGAACACATGATTTTACTGGATTTATAATACAGATTTTGAACACATGATTTTAATGGATTTATAATACAGATTTCAATGTAAAGATTTTGAACACATGATTTTAACTTATAAACTTTTAAGATTTGGAAGTACTTTGGGAGAATTCGTAAGATTTAAAATGACTTTGTCAAATTTTAGCAAAAATTCAAAATTACAAGAGTGGATAACAAAGATATTAAAAAATCAAAGGTTCGCATGATAAAAAAAATAAAATTAATACAATTTTTAAATTTATGATAACAATATTCATAAGATTGACTACTAATATAATAATAAAATCAAAACTTTTATTCCTTAAAAAAACGTATTGATACTGATAGAATAAACATGTAAGAACACGAAAAAAAAATATAGAATAAACATGTAGTAACGTGGTCTTGAGTTAAAAAAAATAAAATAATGTGTTCAACGACGACAACTACTTTGTCGAGAAATAAAAACGGAGTGAATCACAAAAATCTAAAAAAAAGATATAAAAAAAAACATGACATAATGACGAAAGAAAAAAAAACAGTGAAATAGTTGTGTCCAGAAAAGAAAAGAAAAAAGTGAAAGAGGATGTCAACAGTAACATATATTTGGAGCAAAAGGAGTCTCAAGAAATCTCAGGTCTTTGTATGAGATTGTTAGTTTTAAAATTTTCAACTAAAAAGTCTCACAAAATCCATTATACCAAGTAATTCATTGAAATCTATACATTTTTGAATACCAAGAGACAATTTTTAAATTATGAAAAATCTTGATTGAATACCACCGGATTTTGTTGGATTCTTAAAATTTTTTTGAAAATCCTAATTGAATACCACCGGAATTATTTCTAATCTTTTAAAATCTTGATCGAATACCTCAAGATTTTTTTACAACTAAAAAGTCATTTAAAATCCTTCAAAATTCCAATTCAACACATCCCCCAATCTCACATCAAAGATAAAACTCTTTACTAGAATTTATAAATAGATGATACTCTTTACTTTACGAATCAATTTTATAAGGATGAATTAAACAATAAAATTCTAATTTTTCTCTTGGGGAGATTCTTATATTATTATAAATTTTTTGCAAAATTTTATTTAAAAATATGAATTCTATATGAGTTTATTTTAAAGAAGGGACAAAAAATGAAAATAAAAAACTTTTGAAGGTTAAAAGTTGAAGAATTTTTTTAGAAGGATTAAAAAGAAAGTTAACATGTTTATAAAAATGAAAAACATATTTAACCCAAATCAATATGAGCCTTTGTTTGAAGGGAGTTGGTGGTAAATTTGGATTTGGTTGACGATGTCGGCCCTGAAACTGAGTGCAACGGCTTCTTCTTCTTCTATCTGTTTTCTCCGTTCAGCCAAGTTGAGAAGCAAACCCATCTTCATCTCTTTCTCAAACACTATCCCTTATAGAAACATTCACCATCAACATGGACGCGTCTCAACTAAATTCCCAATTTCTTCTTCTTTCTCAGACAAATTAGGGGTTTCTGGAAAAGCTCTTGTTTCAACACTTCCACCACAACCTGAACAGCCTGAACCTTCCAAATTGCTCACTCTGCCCACCATTCTCACTCTTGGTCGTGTCGCCGCAGTCCCCCTTCTTGTTGCTAGTAAGTCTTTCACAATTACAATTACAATTACAATTACAATTTCACATTAAATTCATTTTTATGTTTTTATATAGCTTTCTATATGGATGGTTGGCGTGGAACAGCCGCTACCACCACAATTTTCATTGCTGCCTCGTTTACTGATTGGCTTGATGGCTATATTGCTCGCAAGGTACTTTGCTTATTCTTTTCAAACACCCACACTTTCCTATTTCTTAATTTTATATTTCATATTTGCAATGCAGATGAACTTAAAATCCCAATTTGGTGCATTCTTAGATCCTGTTGCTGACAAGGTACCTACCTATTCCTATTGCATATTACAATACAATACAACTCTCTCTCACTTTGTCAATTACTAACAACATACATGTCTTCCACTCATTGCAGCTTATGGTTGCCGCCACATTGGTCTTATTATGTACTAGACCCTTGGATGTTGGTGTCTTTGCCCAACTACCCTGGCTACTCCCTATACCTGCCATTGCCATCATTGGAAGAGAGGTAATGCACACTTATCTCATTTCTAAGCCATGCTTTACTTACTTATAAGTTATTAGCTCTTCTTTACATCAACGGCAACCACGTGAGTTTCCTTCTTCATGTATCACCAAATTCATGCATCTTAATTGTAATGTGTTAGTGTACACATTAACGAACTCTTATTACACCTACTTACCAGGACAGTGAATCCGATGTTCACTGTAACCGTCAATGACTAAGAATTGCTAATGATCTTATTTTTCAGATTATTGAATGAGTGGTAAGACTAGGCAAAGTATGATTAGGAATGACACAATTAGAGAGAGAGTTGGGGTAGCACCTTCAGTAGAAAAGATGATAGAAAATAGGCTTAGGTGATTTGGGCATCAATAGATGTTGTAGTACGAAGGAGAGTTAGATTAGAAGAGGTAGAGGAAGACCTAGAAAACTATAAGAGAAACTGTTAGGAAAGATTTAGAGGTTAATGAGTTGAATCCAAATATGGTTTCGGATAGAACATTATGCCGACCCCACTTAGTGGGATAAGGCTTGGTTGTTGGTATTGAATGAACTGAGCCAAAGTAAAGGCAAGTTAAATAATTTTTTCCTGTGTATTGGATTGGAGAACTCATATTTCCCTTGTCTGGATCTCCATAGTTTGTTTCTCAAGCAATTGATGATCTACTGTTTTAATCTAGAGTGCTCTGGAAGAGAAATCTGTGATAGTTTAATTAAGTCAGACAATTTGTTGGCATACCGTGCATATACCTGTAATTGTATTTTGCTTTGCCATGTCCAGGATGCATAGTTAATACATAATTACTCAAAAGCTTCATTGTTTAATGGACTGAAATCCATATTTATATGGTAACTAGCCATACTCTCGTGTATTTTCCTTATGCCTTTGAGACATCATATTTTCTTCTGATTTACTGGTTTTGCATTAATGACCAAATCAGATTCCTTATATTTTTTTTTTCTCCTGTGACTTTCCAAGTAGATTACCATGTCTGCTGTCAGGGAATGGGCAGCTTCCCAGGATAGTAAACTTTTAGAGGTTTGTTTCATCCCCTGTTCACTTGAATTAACACAATGTCATGAGCTTGTATAATGAAATTTGGTATAATAGGCTGTTGCTGTAAATAACTTGGGGAAGTGGAAAACAGCCACACAGATGACTGCGTTAGCCCTCCTCCTCGCGACCCGGGACTCGAGGTATCTATTTATTTTGTATTTTGAGGATATACTCTAATTATTAACTGAATTGCTATGAAAAGAAAAATTATGTGAAAAACTCATTCGTAAATGAGCTAATAATAATTTGCTCTAAACTTCAGGTGTCCAATGCATAATCTTATTTATATAGAAAAATAACTCCTTTTGGATTTGAATTTATAAGAAGTTGTATCTTAAGATGATAAGCATTCATTTTGCTCCCCTCAAAATTGTGTTTTAAGCACTGTCATTGACCGAGAGGATTTTCTGTCTTTTCCCATTTTTCTTCAGTCATGGAGGAGCTGCCTTTGTAGTGGGGTCTGGTGTTGCATTGCTTTATACTTCTGCTGGGCTCGCCTTATGGTCATTATTTGTATATATGAGGAAAATTTGGAAGGTGTTGTTGAGGTAGCATGCTTGATGCTCCATGTATTTCACATATACATCCAATTTTTTGTGGCTCCGATTCTCCCATTGTGTGGTTACCGACGTCACGAAAGGGAGCTGCATAGTGGGCATGTAACGTCACAAAAGGGAGCTGCATAGTAGCATGTAAATGTAATATTTATTTTGCACAATGTCTAACTTATATAGCACCATTTTTACTATTGTTGAAAGTTATCCGCACACATTTTGGAGTTACTCTAGTTAATAAAAAGAAAAAAGGCAACTGGATTTTGGAGTCGTTGGAGCTTTGCTACCATAGAAAATTTGAAACATGAACTCTTTTGCATGCCTTGTTTACTTTTCAGTTACCTTTCTTCCGGTATGTTATTATTCATTATTATGTATAAATATAAGCACACCAGTTAAATTGCAACTACAGTGTGCATAGAGAAGCCTTGATCGAAAAAACTATAACTTAAAAACGTTATGATATCGAGTATATTAGATAATGTGGACGTCAGGGAAGTTGAACTTGTTTCTTTTCAGGTAGACTCCCTTTAGAAGTCAGTTTTTAATTAGGTATTTATACCATATACTTATTATTAAAGTTCTCATGTATAAATTATAATTTATATCTATAACAAAATACAAAACAAAGTCAAATTATTTTCGTATAAACAATACTATCAAGAAAAACCTGTGGAAATAAATTATAAACAGTTTATGGACAATATAAGTTGTTCTTGTAAGTTCTTCTTCAAAACAATTTGAAGTGTATATGTTAAGAGATAAACTCAAATAAGAATCCAATCAGACCTTTGGTTATTAAGTGGAATTTACTATTACAAATGATCTAACAATTTACTTGGCCACTGCCTCAATAGTAACTTCATATTATAAATTTTGGTTCAAAATAATAAACATGCAAGTCACACAGGCATCTTCATATTATCTAATCATTAATTCATTATGTGGCATTTTCTGGATGACATAATCAGTCTGTCTAGCGATCGGTCATATGATTCCTGGTCCCTGGATGGATATAATGCATTTGACTCTGATTTTCTGACCCATTTTGGAACTCTTGACTCCTACTATGATGCCAAACATTGAATTCATGAATTTGCCTACATATAAGAAAGGATTAAGGATAAACAGCAATTGAGCGTCATTGTGAATTCAAAATATGTATTTAGTTCTGTCATATGATACCAGGAATCGCTTCTTGTAGCTTTCAACTAATTCCTTAGGATCAGAACGGGTTATTTTGTAGCCTTCAATGTTGTTTAGGCCCTGTATTAAGAGCACAATTTTAATTCTTGAGTGAAGCTCAGGATACAAGTTTATGTAGTGCTGAACCTGTGAAATATTCATGTCATACCCAAGGTTCCATCTTTATTGGTCTAGGTTAGCAGCCTAATGTCCAAGTGTATGCTTGAAATCACAATTAGTTTGCCATAATCACAGTGGCATCATGATTTTGCCAAACTTACCATGAATCCAAACATACACTAACTTCTAGCCCCGTTGTGGCAAAATATGTTATTATAAAACGACCTCTAATGCAATGACAGGCAGATTTCCCGTATCATGAAATATTTTCTCAATAACTGTGACAAGCATACACAAATAAATAAGATTTTACTGTATGCTCTACCTCAATCCATGCTGTCAGTCTAGGCCTGCCCACTGTAATGTCATAATTTTTCACATTCATTAAAAACGGTTGAAATCTTTCCATGAAAGGAGCATATGCTATATCCACCTGAAATTAATAGAAAACATTGACAAGTTCAATTTAATTGTGAAAATGCACAAGAAGAGTATACCACTATACTGTGCATTGACATTGCTACGAATCGATGTAAGTATACTCACCAGACTGAATTGGCCAAGGAAGAAAGGTCCGTGATCATATTTGGAGAGAACAGTCTCAAGGTAATCAAATGCAGTGCCTAATGAAGCAGTGTAAGGTGAGTCATGCTTTACATGCACATGAATTCTTTTTACACAGAGCTCACATAGATTAAATTCTCACGGTTCTCTCCCCCTTTCTCCAGATTTAACATTTCTCTTATATCATTATATGTATTTATCTGTATGTAATAAAAAAACATCAAGAAAGAGCCATTTTACCAGCCTCAGTTACATCTCCTTTAAAATAAGAAACAACTGTCTTGTAAAATGTATCTGTGTAAGATAGCAACTCTTCAGCAAACTCCTTATCATCAGGACCCTGTTTATTAAATAGTACAGTTTCTGTTTAAATTTTGGACCTGAAAATAAATATAAAATGTGAAAGAAAAAATAAAGTATCTCACACTAGGGTAAAGGGAGGGTCCTTCAAAGTGAGTGTCAATATATTTAATCAGATCCAGACTCTCTCCTCTAACTTCATTATTGTGTTCAAGAGATGGAACCTGGAATTGGAAATACATAAATAAGTAAATAAAAATCACTATTTAGAATGTGGTGCACTTGAATTTCCACAACAAAACATATCATGGTTTTGACACAAAGTTATAAGGATAAATAACCTTGTTGGGTGGGTAGACTTTGTCCTTGTACCAAGAAGGTCTGTCTTGTAGATCAATGGGAACCAACTGTATCTTGTCCTGCAATCCCTGCTTCCATAACATAGAGATATGCAACTTAATTAAGATGGTGTTTGGATATGCAACTTAATTAAGTGTTTGTTTTATAGTAAGAACTTCTGTATATACTGTTTTTGCAACAGTAGAGGGAACATTGGAAGCTCAGCATTAGCTGAAAACTGTTTATGACACTAAACCAATATATTGAGGAGCTTATAAAAGAATGAAGAACAACCTTAGTGTTACGGGTAATCCATACACGCTGGGCATAGGGGCATTTGTAGGAGATATACAACCTTCAGTTCACTCACAGTAACATCACAGACACAAGAATACATAAATATCATTTAATTCGTGTTAGTTTGTTTGATGAAAAAGAAGATAAGAAAGTAAGAAACCTGGTGGTTCCATCAAATAAGGAAGGTGGAGGTGAAGTGGAAGTAAGGGGTGGTGGAAGAACTTCTTGCACACTTCAGTTCACAATATATAATAGAGAAAGAAAAAAGAGTTTAGTTAGAAAGAAGCATAATTACTTGACTGATTAATTAATTAATTAGAGATACATTACTACTGAGCTCAGCTAGCTTAGCCTCAGCAGGCAAGCAGACATACCCGGTTGATATGGCTACTGTTGTCACGCGAACATGGCACGACTTTGTACCAGAATCAAACCGCCGTTGAAGGTGAAGCTTATTATGAGGTGAATAATGGAAATGGATGGCAGTTGTGGACATGAAAGGAAGAGAACAAGTAACCAAAATCTGTGGCCTTGCTGAGACTGAGAACAAGCGATTATTGGTTACAAATGATGATGATGATGATATAGCCATAATTCCTATATGATGACAATGAATATTCATCACTCTATGTTGATGCAGCTTAGCTCTTCCTCACTCTATTTTTCAGGTTCACATCCTATTTTTTTAACGAACGTGTGGCCATAGCACTGTCTCTTGATCAATTTAACTTTTTTGTTGGTATTATACGAAAGTGAAGTGACTTTTGCATTGCTGGATACTTTTATTTACTATTAATATTAATAAAATGATAAAATTCATTCCATCTCATAATAAATTCAAAAGTAACGAGCTTTTAAAATTAAAATAATTTCCACCATTTTCTTGAACTATATTATATGTTACAAATTTACAGAAAACCAAATTACATTTAAAAGAATTACCACAAATAATTGAAACCATTAACCGAGTGCAATCGTTTTTGGAGTTCCCATGTCAAATCTTAGTAGTAACATCTTTGTATTAACATACCATCTTTGTACAAGTCTTTGGTTGTTCAACTTCAAGTGTCAATTTTTTTTTGGGTAACCTAATTGGTGGAAGTATTCACCGGCTTTGCCAAGTTTAAATGCGAGTCAGTGTGACGGATTTTGGAGGCATGGTAGACGAGAGCTTGTTTTTCTTTTCTAAGTAAGTTATAAATGTTCTCTTAAAAAAGAACAAAGAATGGTTGCATTGTTATATGAACATATATCATGGTATTCTTTTCATTTTTTAACAATATACGTTAAAACACAGACCTAACCATCCAAAACTCTTATCCAAAATCCTCCTCCCAAGCACACTCTTAGTAGGGTCTCCCCTCCCAACCACAACTTATTGGTTGTTCAAGTGTCAAATCGTTACTTATAATAATGAACAAAGGTGTAGTAAAGATATTTCTCAAATAAAACTTGGGAAAAACCTCATGTATCTGCTCTTCTATGAGGCCCAGTCTCAAATGTAATAGTGCCTTCTATGGAATTAATAAGGAAGGGGAAGAAAAAAAAATCAAACACTACATAAAAATTTGATGGAAAAGGATGAAAGTTGAAACTATTATCCCAGGAATGGTATGGGACTATGAGAAGAAGAAAATTTACATTTTGAATACCAATTTAAGAGATGATAGGGAACTTCAATTGATATAGAAGTGGAAAAACTCTCAAATTAGCCATTTACAATACCAATACCAAAATCACCACCTCCTTTAATTGAAACGGCCGGAGCACGTGGATTATGCGAATCAAGATACACAACTATAACCGTTATGTCGTCATGGAAATGTCTTCGTACCCCTCGGTCGATCTTTTTCAAGTCTGAGTATCTCATTTCTCTTTTCTTTGCAGCTTCACAAAGCGCTGCTTTGATCAGTTTCTTCGCTACTCCCTGTACAACAGACAGCACAGTTGTTGTTTATACAATGAAGTGAACATTGAATATAGCAGATCAGAAGAAGATTTAGAGCTGACAGAAATTGGGAAAACAAAAAAAAAACTCAACTAAATTAGAATCATACATTGCGTGGACAGCTCTGGACGATGTCAACAGCTTCTTGATTGCTCAAGTGCTCCCATAATCCATCTGATGCAAATATAAGAAATTGATCACAAGGTTGTAGTTTCTGTACTTGTATTGTTGGTTCAGCTTTGAGGATAGGCGTTTCAAAGGGTTCTGCGAGCCGAAACTTTGGTAACAGTGGTGCTTGGTTAAACTCTTTCTTCTTTAGATAAGCGTCACCAATGGATCTTGAAATCTACAATGTAAATAAACAATCTAAACAACACAACTCTATGATTTTCAGAAGACATTCATGTTCATGAACTCATAATTTTAGGAAACACTAACACAGGCATTGAATGTGTGCACATGTATCTTACATTACATGAAAAGAGAAAATGAAACTTGTATAAAGCTTTTAAATAGTCACCTGAATGAGACCCTTCACGCGCCAGACCGTGTGCTTCGTCACTACAATCTGTGGATCATTGGGATGCAACGAGCGTAGCTCCTCTCTTACAGATTCCAGGCTAGCATTGTGCTCATAGGATAGTTGAACCGCTTTAATCTCCTTTGTAGCCTCGTCCAGTCTACCTAACACTGCTCGTGAGTCTCCTGCATTTGCAATATAGAGCTCCCCACTATATATTACACCTACCAAACAGCAAGATCCAACTGACGCTATCTGTGGTTTGTGTTGCCACTGCTTCTTTACAAGAGCGAGAAATTCTTCTTCGGTAGCCAAAAATGCTTTAGTGATGACATCAGCTGACATTCCCTGATTTTCTGAAGTGAACTCTGCATATAGATCAGGTAAGAATTCAGAAATCATATGAACCAGGTAAAGTAATACACAAAAATCACCCCCCCTCCTCCCTTATGTCATCTTACAATACTTGTTCAAAGAGTAACAAATAAGCAGGCAAAGGAATAAAAGGTAATCTGAATTTTATCAATACTTCACGCCACTATACTTCAATTTGATCGAGTTTAATAGATGAAAAAAGTTCTGTAAAATCTGGGCTTATTAGTTACAAAGAGTAAGCAAGCACCATCTAGTGACCGTTTGAAAACAAATTTTCTAATCAGGGATCAAGTTATTAGATCACAAAATCAGTTAATCCCCGTCGAACTTAGTACCATCCATCTTCCATTGGATGTCATCCAGATGAAATTCCATAAAGATAAAAGACAAATATCATAAAGATCTTGAACAATAAAAACAAAAACAATCATACATTGAAATAAATTGTGAATATCATAAAGATCTTGAACAATAAAGACAAAAACAATCATACATTGAAATAAATTGGGCTTTTAGAAACGTGGAGAAAAAAGAATCAAAATATGCAATTATTTGTATTACATGGTTCTTAGCATCTAATAAAAACACCAACTAATCCATATCCAGTCATCTGCATGAGTTAAATAGGTTGAACAACTCTAACAAAAATCTGAGTTCCACTAAAACAATTTATGGTAAGGTTTTTCTAGTGGACGTGATTTTTATAGATGAAAAGAAAGGAAAAATCCCTCTATAGCTAAGGATCAAGGCCATGCCACAAAATAACAAGAATCCAATTAAGACCAGCATGAATATATATCTATCTATTAAAACAAAATATATTGCAGGGTGAAGAGAGAAGAAAAGCATACTCTTGATATGTTTAAATAGGCGTCCATTGACAAAGCGGGCAGTTTCTGGACCTCCATGCCCGTCATACACACCAACAAAAGTACCTCGAGGACTTCCTTCAATTGAGCTCATGGGTCCTGATTCAACTTGACATTGATCCTCCAACAAATTGTTTGCTTGAACAACAGCCATTGAGAAATCACCATCCGAATGTCTTCCAAAATCTTTAAACCATAACAAACCATCGGAACGTCCACTTGCATCGCCAGAATTTTCACCCTCAATAGATGGCCTCCAACAGGGTGACACAATTCGCCTAATTGTAGCGGATACCATGCCTTACAACATAACCTCACCCACACAACTGATCAACAAATATATCATCAAATAAAAGTCAATGACAATACAAAAAAAATGACCTAGTTTTTTTTTTTCTTTTTCTTTCTATCTTATAATCTACACCATCTATCTACGTTACAGAGCCAAAGTCACTATTACAAGCTCCAGAAATCAAATGCCTAGTAATGAATACTGACATCATAATAATATGTAAAAGTGGAAGAAACCATCAAAGACTTTGTTGTTATTTATTTGCAACAATGTCCCAAACCTGCACAAGGATTTGAGATCAAAATCAATACAGATACCTCATCATTGATTATCAATCAAGTTAATATCATAATGAGGGTTTCATCAATCAACAACCAAAAAGGATCAATCTTTACAATCATAATGAATCAAGGGCATCTCTTGAAATTATTCAAACAAAAAAAAAACACAATGGCATGTAAAAAAAATTAAAAACCCAGATATTAAAAATGAAAAAGATTTAATTTTTGATCGTACCTTAGAAAGAAGATTTGATTAAGGTTTGGGGGCAAAGAGTTTTGAGGGAAAGAGGGGTGAGAAAGTTGAAGGTTTGTTTGATTTGTAGATTTGGGGGAATTGAATTGAATTGGTATACTATATGGGTCTTTCTCTTTCTCTTTCTCTTTCCTAATTCATTGTAAATTTTGTACCCATAAAAAGGAATTAATTAAAAAAAATAATAAAAAAAGAACTAGGTTTGGTTTGGTTTGGTGGTGGGGGAATTTCCCAAGCTAAGGGCTTTTGGGGTTGATTGGCAATTTTGGTTTTTTTCTATTTTTTTAATTAATGCATTGGTGGGGTTTTGACTTTGACCTTCAACTAACCACATTTTTAGCCTAATTTTCCTCCTTTTTCTGTTCTCTTCTTAATTTAGTAATAGTAATATTGAAACCTTCTTCTATTCATACAATGTAACTAACTCCAGCTTTTTTTATTCCAATATATATCTCACTCTCCTTTGCACTTTCTAATTTTGATGAAAATATCTTGGACCATAACATTCCATCACCTTGTGTATTGTCAATTGACCTAATTATATTTAAAATAACTCACATTGTTGTGAGGTTGGAAATTGTATATTTCAACTCACATCAATTTTTTTTTTTATCATTTTACCATTTAATTGTAGGTATGTGACATATGAGACTTTATTACTTTATTTGTACCAAATTATATTCCACCAAATCACTCTATTAAACTCCACTTTAATGCTATAACGTGGAAAAGTAACCAATTTGTGTATTGGATGTCAATGTAAAAAATAAATTTACACTGATGAAACATATTCCTTAAACTCTTTATTCATTTTGTATTAAGTTGCATTCTCAAATTTTGAGACCTCAAATAAAAAATATTGTGAAACACACTGGTTAATAAATAAAAAATAAAAATTTAGATCTTTGTCTAGAAACTTCCTATTCCACTAAAGCATGTTCCCATTTCTCAATTTGTTATCTCTGGCTGCACGTGCATACTTTCTACTCTTTATCTTCGTTGGTATTTCTGTTTTGTAGGTTTTCAAATCACAGAAAACATTTAAAAGTAGAGAGATTGATATAAAACGACTATACAAGGTATTGAATGAGTGTCGGAAAATTAGTTTCACCCAGCTATTTGTGTCCATTTCAATTGATTGAGTAAAATATATTTATTATTTATAAAATTTAAGTAAAAATGTACCTTGATCTCTTATTCAGGGGTTTGGATCATTTTTAGTTACTTGCTGTGTACTCCATAATTTTTTATGTTGGCAAATCAGTGAATTGTTTGATTTAGCAAAGATATGTACCGTGTTTCAATGTATGATATGCATATTCAATATCATGATATTCACATTTTAATGAAACTAAACAGATAAGTTTTAAATAAGTGACTACCAAAAACAATTCACAAGTTAAGCAAGCATCATGAGAATGCTTTGTTTTCAGTAAGAAATCCTTTAGCTTTTACAACCCTTTATCCTGGAAACATTCAATTGAATCTCATGTTTCACCAGATAGATGTTAATAATCTTCCTGAACTGATTTATAATCTAAAGTAACAAGATATGTAATCAAGTCTAAGGAGGGAATAAACTATGGTTTGAGTCATTTGACAAATATTGGTGCTTAAAATTTACAATTTTCTTTTGGAAGTTATCGTTATCCTGCAAATTCAGAAAGAAAGAAAAAAGTTACATATAGGAGATGCTTGTAAGTGTTTTTAATTAAGAAGACATCACCCTTTTTCTATAATACAAATCCTGCTGAAACCTTAGTCTAATTTTTAAAATTTCAATACAAGTTTGAGCATGAAACAAAAAATAAACTCTTCTATTATGTACTCAAGCAAAGGTAATCGACCAACTGATTATGCAGCAGATTAAAATCTTGGAGAAGGCTCACAGAAACTTGTAAACTAGTAAAATTTAAATTAATCTTAATGGAAGCAAGAGTGTCTGTATCATGGTTTCAGCACACTGTTGTTGGAATGGTTTAGATAACATGTCTCTACCAGAAAATTATTAAACCTTACTTAACTATTAGACTTAATGCATACTAAACACTTAACTGAGAAAAAACAAAATAGAAAACTAAGTAATCTTAGCTATAATCTGTTCCATCCAACTCTGAAGTCCCTTTGCATGATCTTCCATAACATCTATTTCAACTTGCTGGTTTTTCTGATCAACCAAATCCGTGGCCACAGCAATTGCAGATTCGATCTTAATTTCTTCTGAGGAGAGCTTCAATATAATATCCTCTTTCTTTAAAGCATTTCTGATTTTGTAAATGTAGTCATCCAATGCATTCCGTGCTTTAGCCTTCCTTAGGAATTTCTTGTCTTCAATATGGTAATTCTCGGCTTCTTGAATTAATTTTTTAATGTCCTCACTTGACAACCTTTCTTTGTGATTGGTAATTGTAATCCTATTTGAACTGCCAGTAGCAATATTCTTAGCAGAAACTGTCAAAATACCATTTTCATCAATAGAAAAACAAACATTTGCAGAAGGGGAGCCGCGAGGAGCGGGGGGGAATACCTGACAAAATAAAAGAACCGAGCAAATTGTTATCACTGGCTCTTGTTCTCTCACCCTCATAAACATGAATACAGGAAATGGTTTGGTTATCTTTAGTTGTTATATAGGCTTTTGTTTTATTGACAGGGATGCAAGTGTTCCTAGGAACCACCACATTCATTATATTTCCTATCACTTCCATGCCAAGAGACAAAGGTGTAACATCATGCAGCACCAACTTTGGAACATTCTGAATGCCTTCACTCAACAATGCAGCCTGAACAGCTGCGCCATAAGCTACAGCCTCATCAGGATTAATGCCCTTGCGCAACTCCTTCCCCTTGAAAAAGTCCTGTAACAGTTGTTGTACATTGGGAATCCTAGAAGACCCACCAACAAGGACAAAATCATCTACCCTGCTCTTGTCCATCTTAGCATCAATAAGACAACTTTCAACAATCTTCATACTACCAAAGACAGTGTTTAGAGGGTTGGAAGCAGCTTGATTCTTCGGTTGCCTTGATCATTGTGAATGATCTCAACACATGAATACGTATTTTCTCTTCATCTTAACTTGCTAGGTTTTCTTCTCACTTGTCGACCCAAAAGACTCTGAAAACTCACTCGAGAGTATAAATGATTTTCAAATCAAAATCAAATTCGTTTAACAAATATAAACCACGTCCGTCTCTAAAAAAAATATATACAATATCCTCCTCTCAAAAAACTATAAACCATATCCTTTTTTTTTATTTTTTCTTAAAAAAAAAACTAGCTCGCTGACAAATATATTGACATCAGCCCAATTATCCTCTCATTCTCATTAAACATGATTTTATCATATCATAACACATTTACAGTTATAATATCAAATTTAAATGAAAATAAAATAAAAAATATTTTTGCCGATAAATCAGTCATTAGATATAATAAGCTGATTGTAAATAACTTAAAATATCAATCCTTCAAAAATAAAGACCATCAAAATAAATACTTTTATTATTTTGCCAAAAACAAACATCTATAATTTCATACTTATTTTCATTAATACATTTCAAAATAAATTTATCTATTAATTTTTCAAAATGCAAGTGGGCTTTTTTTTTGGGAATAAGAAATAAAAAATAAGACTGAAAATAGTAGTTATAAAAAACTAAACTTCTAAACAGCTCTATATATAAAAATAAAATAAAAACACTTAAAAAAATAGCCAAAATGCATCGTGAAAGATAAGAACGTTCAATCAAGCAATGACAGTTCCTCGTGCTTAGTTACATCTCAAATCTCTATACACACTATTGAAAAAAAAAATGATATTTGTACAACCATTTTATTACAACTTTTGTGACAATTTTCCCTTTCATACTCAGATTATGTTTTTACTTTCTCTCTATATTGGTTTCCGTGTAAATATTTACTTTTCTTTGTAAATTTATGATTGTTTGAAAATTTGTGACACAAATGGTTGTTCAAATAACACATATTATTATTAGAGTTTTACTTTTTCCACCTTGTGGCATTCTCGCGCGCCCTATGCAAATTACCAACATGTCCTTCCGATTATATAATCCGGACAATCTATACGCATTCCAGAATATAAAATCCGGACAATTGCGAGGTACAAAAGGAACTTCACCCCCCCCCCAAAAAAAAAAAATTCCGAACACCACAAATCTTGTCCAAATTTGGAGTTTTCTTGCTCAAAAGCACCGCATTTCAAACCTTGTCAAG
>Ga0315914_1000973_pt1 | contig 40626 bp, 17 predicted proteins | sample MpolenodulesMG_FD_203920 | JGI IMG/M metagenome (GOLD analysis project Ga0315914, IMG submission 203920) | Medicago polymorpha root nodule microbial communities from Los Angeles, California, United States - elongated nodules | ecosystem: Host-associated > Plants > Roots > Nodule | place: USA...
TAATATCTTGTATTTGACATTGGGTTTGAGATGAATTCAGTGATGAATTTCTTGTGATTAATGGTTTCTCAATTTCTGGATTCATGGTTTGTTTCTGAAAATTGAAGAAGATGAACAGTGCACCATATACATTGTTCAAAGGAAGAAGAAGGATGATGAGGGTATTTTTGTCCATTCCCATGCCATTTTGCTAATTTGATGACGTGGCAGTCATTAAGTGGGTTAAGGGACGAAATTTTAAATGATTAAACTTTGCAAGGGTAATTTGCCAGGATTAACGATTACAGGGACCAATTTTTAAATGACCCCTAATTGCAGGGACGAAACACATATTAAAGCCTAAAATAAATAAAAAAGTCAGTCCCTGTCAAAGAGAAACCGGTAAACAAGTGAAAAATTAAAATAAAGAGATGACATGGCTTCATTCTAGTGGAGTGTGTTTAAGGGGTGTGGCCCTAGCATTCCTCTTTTAAAAAATTTAGTCAGATCAGAAGAAACAGTTAGACCCAGCTATAAAGAGAACAATACTTTGAAAACAGGAAAAATGATAGGTACTGATCAAGTGACAAACACAACCCATTCTGAGATCTATTTTGGGTCTTTAATGAGCACTGACTGACTCAAAATTTCAAAAAACCAAGCAGACACTAAAAAAGAGAATATAAGATTACCTGATGCTGGAACTCCGATTGGCTTTGACAACCATAAGAGGGCAGCATTTTTATGGCGACTGGCATGTTGCGAAGCAGTCCCTTGTAAACACTTCCATACCTTCCCTCTCCAATTTTCCAAGATTGGTCAAAATCCTGAGTTGCCTCATTGATCTCCATAAAGGAAAATGCAGGGAATTCTACCACATAAGAGGATGTAGTATCCATTTCTCCAAATTTTCTCAGCACTTCAACTTTCCTAACTGCGTTTGCATGTTCAATCCTTAGCTTATCTCGTTTTTCCTTGAAACTTATCAAAAGGTCCACAGCTGATATAATCTTCTCTTCCAACTCGGTTACCGTACACTTGGACTCAAACATTTGGTTTCTAAGAGCTGAACTTTGGTCTCGGACCATATGCAATTCACATATTATTTTATCTCGCTGGTTCTTCATTTCTTGTACGTCTTGTTTTTCCCTTGCCAATTGTACTTCAACTTCTTTTCTTAGACTTATCTCCTTAGCACGCCAGTTTTGTAATTCTTCATCATCCTGTAAAAAGTTCAAGTTGAAGCACGTTTCAGGAATAAAATGGAATCAATTTAGTTCATATTCATCCATAATCAGATGGTGATTTATAGAGCACATTTATTACACATTTATGCATGCATGTTCATAAATGTCCAAGCATGGATATTCACCACATTAATCTGACAATCCTTTACGGTTGATATTCAGGTTCATGTTTTAAAATAATATTTCATATGCATAACATCACGGTGGTAAGGATCCTGGAAATGAAGGCATTGTGTCTTACGGCCTAAACTGAATTTGGAGGAAAATGTTTATCCAACAAATCTTTATGCTTTGAAATTTAACTACAAAGCTATGGCTAAAATAGAAAATGAATGAGAGAGTAGAACAGCAAGAATGAATGACAAGCTCCAGACTTCTTCAAAATGGCGGTTAAACTAGGAAGCACTCTGGTGATTGAATGAAACATGCTATATTTTCAATACAACAACACACAACACCCAAGCGGTATCTGACTGAGTGGGGTCGGCTACATGGATCAAATAGTATGCCCTGATTAGCAGCCAGAGCAAAATTTTACAAAGAAACTTTTTATTAGGTTTAATTTATTTAAGACAAGACAGAATCTGTTTTCTTTCAACCTCAATTGTACCATTTTCTACTTTCCATCTCTATAATGCCTCTACAACCAAATCCTTCCTGTTCCATGTTCTTAGCAGCTATGATAGTTTTTCCAGTATTCCGTTCATTTTGCCTACCTGTTCCCTTTCATCTTCAACCTCTTGCAAAACAATAACAATTCTAAAATTACCAAAACTGACAGAAGATGTCAGACTACAGATTGAAATGAGCATATTTTTCTAGATAGAGACCAATATCCAAAATCATTTCAAAATGTCAATATACTCTCTGATCTTATTTATAAGAAACCATGACTTTAACCAAAAAATCCTTTAAAGACCAGGAGGATGATGTCACAGGCAAAAAATTGTCCCACCACAAAATAATGGAAGCAAGCAGAAAATGTAAAGGCAAGCATGAAAATAGCATAAAGTTATGCAAACAAGGTTGAAGGAGATCAATCACCTCTCACCTCATAAACAAGCAAGTCTGTCAACTTTGTTCTTGCAACAACACTGTTAAAGGACCATTCTGCATTTAAAGAACAGCGGGAATTGCCATTTTCAGTCTCTTCCATGTCACCAGAATCTGCACAACCATTTCACAAGTTATATTCCCCTAATGATAAGTGACATGAGCTGGAAGAAAAAAAACTACGCCATTTTCAAATTAACAATAAAGGAAATGAGAAGAAAAGAAACATTCAGCAAGAATACCATAATATTTCAATACATCGGGAATCAATTCTGATTTAATCTTTTCAGATTGTTTGGCTTCCGTATTTGAGTCGAGCATCAACACTACAGGGGCAGTCACTATTCCAGGCGTGTTTTCACTGTCTACCCTGTTTTATTGTTCACATTTCACAAAGTGGAAGAGACATCACATATTATTAACTTATCAAGTTATTACCAAAATTACAGAATATTGCTCCTTTCTAAAAAAAATTACAAAATATCGTAAAATTAACTAAGTGGAAAGATCAAACATGGTTATAATGGCATCTGAAGGAAAATGAAATAATTAGTTGGAGTTTCGGTATATTCAGTTCTCTTATAGAACTAATTCAGTTTGCCTTTTAACTTATCAAAACATGGAATTTAAAATACAAATACCTGGCAATCATTAATAAAACAAAATTAGTCATTTCTCCTTTAGCCGTTTCTGTATACCTATGTGTCTCTGCCACTCTCTATACAAGTTTTTAAACACTCTTCTACAGCATATAGATATAATTATTTGATATAGGGTAAAAAAGAAAATGATCATAAACTATCCCATTGATTTTCTAAAAAATGACTTTTTCACAAAGCAAATTGGATTAAAGCTCCCATTTCATATACCATCTCAACAAAATGTATTAAAAAGGGCAGCCAGGTGCAGTAAACCTCCCGCGCACATAGGGTCTGAGAAGGGATTCCACCATTTTGGTGTATTGTACGCAATCTTACCCTGTTTTTTACACAAGAGGTTGTTTCCAGGACTTGAACCTGTGACCTTTAAATCACGTGACAACAACTTTACCGTTGCGCCAAGGGCCCCCCTTATTATTCCAAACCTGATTAATATTCCATTGATATAAGCGATTTTACTGTCTAAAATTCTTCTCATATGTGAGAAAATATGAACTAAATGGTGGGACCCCTTCCCGGACCCTGCGTATGCGGGAGCTTTAGTGCACCGGGTTGCCCTTATGTGAGAAAATATGAACTAAATGCCAAAAATCCTAAATATTATTACAAATGTCAAATTTCTCTAAAATTCGATCAGCAGGTATTAATGGATCCCAATACCTCCCCCATCACCCGCATGGACAAAATTGCAGAGGTTGTATCTTTATGAAGATAAAGAATAATTAATGACCATCTTTTTAAAGGGGATGGAGAAATTATTATTTACTTAGGGGAAAAGGAAGGCACTACGCCATACGTTCCCCAATGGGGGTTCAAACTCTGTTTGTTTGAATTACAAAGCTAATCAGTCACCATTATGCTAACCCCCAGGGTTAAATACGACCATTGGATCTTTCATGGATAATAAAAAGTAAAATATCTGAATCTAATTGTGTGATATTTTAAATGATATAGAATGATAGGAATGTGATAAGTGCTTTTTCAAATTTGACCATTCAATGGTTGCGATTCACTCCTCACATTCCTCAAACTAGACTAGCATAGTAGATGGAAAGCCACACAATGGGCAGTTTCTTATTTCCTTCCCGCAATGAAAGAGTCAAAAGAAAAAACAAAATGAGGTTTGGAATTGGTACCCCATCTTATGTCTGTCTGCAGCTGCTCCCATTACAAGACATCTAATATTGTGTTGAGCAATAGCTCCTATGATCCCTTTCTCAATATCATCCTTCTCAATCAACAATTTAGAGGCCTGTACCTACACAAATATGCTGTGTAATGTAAAAGAAGTCTAGACCTCATCAAGAAATAGTTGCTAAAGAGGGTAACCAATAATTTAACTGTATTTAATTCAAATTTGATGTTCCCTGACATCTTTGGAGAAAGTAGTTACTACTTTTGTTGTTGTATATATTTAGTTGTCTTTGTTTTGGGTACAACATATTTAGTTGTCTATATAATTAAGAAAAATGGCTAAACTTTCCCCCTCCAACTTAGTGATGTGTGCACTTTTGTTCTCAAACTTTTAAAATGCTCAACATGATCCCTAGACTGTAGATAAATGTGTAGTTTAGTCCTTCTAACTAACTTCCATCAGAATTGAACAGAAAATGTCATATTTTTAGGTTTAATGACCAGTGTGCACATGAACCTAATTGAAGAAGGTAAACTGGAATTCTCCCATGAAGAAAGTTGGCACAAAAATTGGTCAAATTTATTTGAGCATGACAATTTCTGTTTATGTTTGAACGAACGACTAAAGTGCACAGTTTTAAAGTTTGAGGATTTTAATGCACATTTTTAATGTTTGAGCACTAAATGCACACAATCCTAATCCTGAGTTGGAGGGAGTAAATTGGACTTTTCCCCAAACAAACACAGTTAGATTACGGATTCAGTGCCAGCAGATAGCGATACATATTAAATAGCTTGGTAATAGAGGTAAAAAAAATTAGAAAGAAATAATACCCCTGCTGGGACCAGAGTGAGGATGTACTGGTCTAGGAGTTCATGCACTGTTTGACTACCATGCTCTTGGAGTGCCTTGATTGCATGGTCTTTAGGTTCATATTCAGAGACATTTGTTTCTGCTTTACATTTGAGAAAATTAAACGAAAAAAAGTGTACTTCGTTAAATATTACCAAGCTATCAGATATAGCCTAAGCTACTCTACCTAAAATGCAAATTTCATAAACAGGTGCATTACAAACTAGTTCAGCTATGCAGAACCAGAACCAAAATAAAGCATATAGATTAGCTATGCACGTAAGTTAAGCTCAAACTTTATATTTTTGAGCAAGTCGAAATCAAAGCTTTTATCTTGTTTTGTGTAAGTACACGAGTGAAGCTTGAGCTTCGTCTGTTTTAGCAAATAAAACCTAAGTTTCAAGCGCTTTCTCAGTTCAACTCATTGACACTCTTTCGTGCATACTTTGAAACCATAACAAACTAATCACAAGTCAAATTTTCATCCACTCAATTTCAATTAAGGTTCCATCATTAGTTTATCAATTACTTATTGCCAATATATCTGTCATCTCAACTTCACCCTCCAAGAGTTCAATTGAATAACATTATTATCAATCTTCCTTTCTTCTTCTCCAAGGTCTTGGGAATTTTAACTGAAAGAAAAAAGCGACAAAAAGAGAAACAAGTAGACCAACCAAAAATATGGGTTGTTTGGATGGACTTATTTGAACTCATCAACTGGCATAGGTAAATGTGAGACTGTTTAAGAAAGCTTATGAAAACATAAATTCAACTTTATTTTATCTTTGGTTATGAAAATATCTTGGGCATGTTTGGATTGACTTATTTTTTAGCTTATGCAAATAAACAAGCTTTTTAGTATTATTCATAAGCTTGTCAAGGTAGTTTATGAAAAAACAATTTATGAAGATACAATTTTTGTTAGTGAGAACTTATGAATCAACATGAAAGCTTATTTGCATAAGCTATTTTTCATAAGCTCAAAAATAATCCAACCCAAACGGGATTATGTTATAAGTGCTTAATTAAGCTCTTTATCCAAAATTTGCAACCATTGAATCCAACAAGCAAACAATAAATTGATCAATTAAACCACCACACCAACAAAGAAAGTTATGTGATGATCATAAAACTTCCAAAAAAAAATTAATAAAAAAAGTGGGAGAATTGAAGAGAGAGTGTGACTGACTGAAGGAATTGACAAGGTCGGGTTGATGAATGTGAAGAAGGCAAATATTGTTCCCAGAAAATTTGTGAGTTGTCCAATGCAATAGTTTTCTGTTCTTCTCAGCGTTCAATCCCACCGCAACATAAACGGTGTCGTTTTCTTCCACTCGCTCTTCTGCAGTCGATACCGCTTCTTGGATGCTACCCATAATTCAGATCCAATTACAACCGATAACGTTTCCTGTGGATTGGAAATCCCTTGACTCGGTAGAAGAAGACGCAATTGGAGAGTGATGAGAACTGAGTGTAAAATTTTGGAGTGAAGTAGAAGTAATTGATTTTTATGGAATTGATAAGCGCTAAAAGCAATGTAATTTTCTTTTTATATGGGTAGGTTAGTGCGTTGGTGAACCATGAAACAACTTTCGATTATTGGCCTGCTTACAAGACAAGCGTCCATTTTTATCTTTATTTTAATTTTAATTAGGAAATACATTGAAATAGTCCTCTTCATTTAATACACCACTAGATTTTAAAAAATAATCATGAATACCCTTAAATTAATTACATTTTATTCCACCAACTTATTTACTTTTAATATTCTCTCTCATAATAAATAAGTGCACAAATGAAATTTAGTTTCAAACATACTTGAACTTGGTCAATATTTCTTATAAAAAGGACAAAAAAATTCTCACTTTTGTTTCTAATAAAAAAGGACCAGAGGGAGTAATTACCAAGAAAAATACAACCATTAATTTAAAGGTCTCGCTAACTAGTGTCCTTAGAACAATGGTTAAGGAATCTACACATATAAATTTTGTCTTAAAAATATAAGATGTTACTTTTATCGAGTAATGATTACACAATTTTTTCATGAAAACTTGCTTGTTTAACATGCTTAACAAATATTCTTAAGACACTCGTTAACATTCTCCTTAATTTAAATATATTTTACTAAAATATTGTGATTTTGACTAAATAATTTTTATGTATAGTTCAATTTAATATTCATCCATTCTCCCAGAATATTTCATGTGGGGGAGTTTGATGTGAGGACAAGCAAAGATTCAAGTGTGGGGGAGTTTGATGATTCAATAATTAGTGTTTTTAATATAATATTTGAGTTCGTTTTATTTATATTTGATTCCGTTTTATATAATATTATTTCCTTTTTAGAACTATTTAACTTCAATTGTAAGTTATTTAATTTCAAGAACAAATAATTGAAAGATTTAGTCTTGGCGCAAAAGAAAGAGGATTTAGAGCTGATTCGAGCTAAAAATACGAAGATTTGAAGACAAAAATATATTTTCCCAAGTCAGAAGCTTGGCACGGCCCGTGCCACCAGCCACACAGTTGTGCCAACCCCCATGATCCTCTTTTACTGCTTCTGCTTCCCGGACAAGATACGTATTAGTTTATTTCTGACCTAAAAGCATGTGGTTTCTTGTGGAACATTCTACTGATGTATTTCTTAGGGCTTAAGTCATTGTAAACTATAAATAGAGTAGCCAGCTATCACAACAATTCATCTTTTGTTCTTGGAATTCAATAGTGACAATTGTCTTCTTTAATAAAAGTTCTTTCTTTTACTTTCTTGTTATTTTATTTATGTTATTCTTCTTCTCTATGTCTACAGTGAACATGAGTGAGCAGACTCTTCTTGTCTTGGGATTGTTGGATAAGTCTAATGACGTAATCCTAATCAAAACCAAGTCTTAAACCCTAATTTTATGTAAACCTAATTTCAAATATATTTCACTGTTCTTATAATCAATAACAAATATTAATCGATGGATCGAAAGATGAAGTTTTAATATTGGAACAGGTGAATATAGACAAGGATTGTGAAACATGAAAATAGTCTAGCAAACCTTGAGACAATAAAGTTTCGAGCTTCAAGGATTTCAATAGCAATCAACCATGAAAATAGGCGTGGTTGCTAGAGAAACACACTCACTGAGACCGAAAGGAGATGTGATAGGCTAAAGAGAAACTTGTCTTTAGAAAGAAGGTCTAACATAAAGTTCTAGGTTTAATGCTTGATTTGAGAAGGGTTTGTCACCATGATGGACCAATCATCCCAAGGCTCTTTTATTATAATTATTTTAAACCGTTTAAAAACCCCAACTTTGCAACTTAAACCTTTTCTAATCATCAATTAAAGTTAATTGAATTGAACAACTCTCTGTTGGAACGATACTCTCTTTTTACTACTTCGTTAGAATCGTGCACTTGCGGTTTTACTCATCACATGGCACGCCACGTGACACACTAATAGTGTGTTTGGTTGTGAGAAGAAATTGAAAAGAGAGAAATAAGTGAGAGAGAGTATGTGAAGAGAGAAAAAGAAAAAAATAGAGTAGATTTTTTATGTTGTTTGGTTTAAAAGATAGAGAAGAGAGATTGAAGATAAAGAAGTGTGTTTACTTATTAAAAAGACAAAAATACCCTTGTGTTTAAAACATTAATTTTATACTGCTTACATTTTATTTCTTTCAAAATTAACTTAGTATTTTATCATCTTAAAATAAAATTAATTAATCAAATAAATCCATCTTTCAAAGAAATAAATCAAATAGCTTCATGTAATTTGTACCAAGAACATCAATGTAATTTTTATTTTTAATTACACAATATTACGTTTTTTTTATTCTATTAAAAAATTTATCTACACACATGCAACCGACCATCCCCTTCTAGCTTCTTTCTTCCCTTTCCGTGTTTATCTTCTCCCACTGCCTTCCCTATTCTTCTTCTCATCCCCAAATCACATTTCCATGTTTCGTTATGCTCCTCACAAAGAAAAAGCATTTACAGAGTCTCATACAAATAGATCTAATGGGAAACCAGTCATGGAAGTGGCAGAGGGGCTTCTGCGATGGAGGACAACCAAGACAATTATGGCTTAAGAAACAAGAGAGACAAGGGTATAAATGAAAAATTGAGGCAAAAACACGTTTTGCCGCTCTTTCTTCGCATCCGAGATAAGAAAGCTAAAAGTGGTGGGACTCGCCTATTTAACCTCTCTCGCCTCAATTTCTCTCCTGAACCAAACATGGTGGTTGTGCTGTTTCTTTGCTATTTCTCTCGCTGCAATCTCCCTCTCAGCAAAATCTCTCATTCCAAACACAGTGTAAAAGACAAACAAAAAATCAACTTTTTAATTGTTATTTTATTCATTATTTTTGAACTTAAAAATATAATTAGTCCCTGCACTTTCAATATTTTTTATATTAGTCCTTGTACTTTGGTACTGGTCCATGAATTATTATTATTTTTTTTAAAAAAACATTCAATGAAATTATTATGTTTTATTATTGTTTTGTTCATTATTTTTATTGAGAATAATCATAAAATAATAAAAAAAAAATTTTTTTTTAAAAAAAACTCATTCCATTTTTTTTAAAATATTTTTTTGATTTTATTTTTATAAATTCATGTTGCTGCTGCGAATTCCTCTATTGTTGTAGCTTTTCTTTTCATGTAAAGTGTCCATCGTTAACAGGTTTGGTCTCTTTTATTTAATTATCAATATGAATTCATCAAAAAAATAGGTTTATACTAAAATCTATTTCCCTATAAAGTTTTTTTTATTTTATTTTTTTATGACTATTTTCAATAAAAATAATGAACAAAACAATAATAAAACAAAATAATTTTATTGAATGTTTTTTTTAAAAAAAGTAAAAAGAAATTTAGGGACCAATACCAAAGTGTGCAGAGATTAATATCAAAAAATAATGAAAGTGCAAGGACTAATGATATTTTTAAGTTAAAAAATAATAAATAAAATAATAATTAAAAAGTTGATTTTTTTTTGTCTTTTAGTGTGTGACGTGGCATGTCATGATTGGTCCACATGGCACACCGTTAGTTTTGGTTTTTTAATAGATATTTGACAGAAGAACTAAAACCAAAAAGTTTTACAAACCGCAGGACCAATGACAAACAGAAAAAGACTCAGGGACCAATGCTAAAATTGGATAAAAGTGCATGGACCCTTAGTTTTTTTACGATCAATCAACGCAGCGTTTCTCTCTTCTTCTCCCTGGTTCTTGTCAAAAACACATAAATCCCAGTTCTCTTCTCACCAGTCTCACACTCTGTATCGCGACTCACTCTCTCTCGCTGCAGTTTTCAGTTTCTCTCGCGTTGCATCTCCACCAGTCTGCTCATTCTCTCTTTGCTATTTGCTAATCGAGTCAACTCTCACTATCTCAGTTCTCACTCACTCTAACTAAGGTAAACCAATTCATTCTCCAATTGCTTGTTTTAGGGTTTCCGAATTGGGATTTAGAATTGGAAATGAATTTTTGTCATGATTAGAATTGGAATTTTGTTATGAACAAGTTGTTATCACATTCTTGATGAATGAGTTACTTTTTCAGTTGAGACCAGAGCCAAGAAAACATGAGAATGATGTTGAGAACAAGATAACAGTAACATTTTTCCAAGAGAAATCTTTCTAATAGCTTAATAGCATGTTAATCAACCATCAAAGTAGCCATAGATGCCTTGAACATGTCCAAAGAGATATCTAGATTTGTTGATAGCATCACCAAATATAGTTTAGAAAATGTAGCCTTCATTTCTGCAAGGAATTATGTTGTTACTAAAATACCATGTATTGCATTGGCTTTCATCTAAACATTCACAGTGATAGCACTACCTGTATAAACAATGTCGCATACATTTGTCTTCACAGATCTCTTCACTAATGGCATTGCTAAAAGTGACAGAAAGAGAAAATCACTTAAAGTTTAGTATAATTTGCATATATTTCCATCATAGTTTCTCTGTAATTTTAGCCACACCAATATCTAGATCCGCCCCTGCATGTATGTAATGAATCCTTGGTTTTTTGATTTAGGAATTTTAGTTTTTTTTTTTTTTTTTTTTGTAATTTGTGGATTTTGTTGTATTCCTCATCTAGAACCTCTAATTTTACAGATCCACCATAGAGGTATTATTTTTTCTTTCAATTTCTCATTTTATAGGGTTTCCTTTTTCAATGGTATTCTTTAGTGTTGAATTTGAGTTCTGATATTCTATATGCAAAGTAGTATGTTTCAGTTTGCTTAATTTAACACTTTTTGATTAAATGTTTATCAATTAAGTGTTTATGTATAATTTTTTTTATAAAATGAAATAGAGATGTAGTTCAACTTTTCTTATATAGGTTGTAAACTATTTTTGTAGAAAATTTATAAAAATACACCGGAAAATCATAAGCTATACAAACACTTACACAAGGGTTTAAACCTTACTATAAACTCAAATAAATTATAAATAAGTTCTTCCAATGCAACTTCAAAGTTCTTATCTTTGAAGGTTTTTATATTTTTTTACTTGTTGGTTATAGGCAGGCATATTGTTCCCATCAATGCCCTCAAAAAACCTATTGAACATGAAAACTGTCTTCAGTCAAAGTCGAAGATGAATGGCAATAGTATTATGACATTCATTGGTGGATTGACAAGTAATGCTTAATGTTTCTTAACCTATGACAAGTAATGTGCTCATTTGATATCTGGGCGCGGATTTATAGTTCCCCACTTCTCACACTCTGCTTTAGTTTACACCACACGCACTAAAAAAAACCTGTTTTTATAAATTTTTTGTTCACACACACTCTGAGAAGTGAAGAATTGTGGGTTTAAACCCGCTCTCGAGCCAATTAAATGCCTCTGTAGTCTTTTACCATCTGAACTGTAACTTGTAGTTACCGGACTTAGTTTATGCTTAAAAGAGATGATGTATGGATTAACCGAGTCTTGTAAGTACAACTCAGATGATAAAAAATCGTAGAGACATTTGATGTCCTGGGGTGCGAATTCATAGTTCCCGACTTCTCAGTGTGTGTAATTTCACCGCTTAAACTCTTTAAGATGAATTATTTGTTAAGTAGATTTTAGATTGATATTAATGGTGAATAATTTTGCTTTTTGTTCAGATGTCAAAAGTTGTTGAAAACCCCCCTACTAGTAATGTGAAGAATTTGAATATGAATGTGAATGAGAATGATGGTGTTGCTGGAAACTGGTACACTTCAATTGTTCATCAAATTTCAGTATATGGTGTTGCTGCTGGTTACTGTTTATCTGCCTCTTTGCTGTCAATTATCAACAAATGGGCTGTCATGAAATTTCCTTACCCGGGTGCGCTTACCGCATTACAGTACTTCATCAGTGCTGCCGGAGTTTTGCTATGTGGATGGCTCAAGGTTGTCGAACATGACAAGCTTGATTTGATGACAATGTGGAGGTTTTTGCCAGCTGCTGTGATTTTTTACCTGTCACTGTTTACTAACAGTGAGTTGCTGTTACATGCCAATGTAGATACTTTCATTGTGTTCCGATCGGCTGTTCCAATTTTCGTTGCTGTAGGGGAGTCGGTGTTTCTGCATCGTCCGTGGCCGTCTTTGAAGACGTGGGCTTCATTGGGAACTATATTCGCTGGAAGTATGCTTTATGTTGCAACTGATTATCAGTTTACTTTTGCGGCTTACATGTGGGCGGTGGCGTATTTGGTTAGTATGACGATAGATTTTGTTTACATAAAGCATGTGGTTACGACGATTGAATTGAACACTTGGGGTCTTGTGTTGTACAATAATATTGAGGCTCTTCTGCTTTTTCCGCTGGAATTGTTGATAATGGGTGAGTTGAAGAAGATACAACACGAGATCACTGATGAGTCTGATTGGCATTCGTTCCCTGTGGTTTTGCCTGTGGCATTGTCGTGCTTGTTTGGTCTCGCGATCTCTTTCTTTGGATTTTCGTGTCGCAGGGCTATTTCTGCAACTGGATTTACTGTTCTCGGTATAGTGAATAAGTTGTTGACGGTTATGATTAATTTGGTGATATGGGATAAGCACTCGACGTGGGTGGGTACAGTGGGACTTTTGATTTGTATGCTAGGTGGGGTTATGTATCAGCAATCAACAAGTAAACCGAAGGCTGCGATACAGGAAACTACACAAGAAGATGAGGAACAACTGAAGTTGCTTGAATTGCAATTCAATTCTGAGACCAACATTAGTGATACTGAAATTAATAAATCAAGGGAAGGAAATTGAAATTATGTTTATGCAACAAAATTTCTATACTTCCTCAAAAGTATATTTTCACAGGTATCCAATCCAAATTATATCATTTTTTCACAACAGTCAATCCATTATTGGTTTACCAATGATATCTCAGTGAATGCCATGCTCATCGGATTGCAGTATGCAGCATTTTGTTTACGTTATATTGGCTGTTATGTTTTAAGTAAGAAACTAAACATTGAAAAAATTATTCCAGTATGTTCGGATTGCGTTACATTATAGAGTTTTATTTGACAGACAAAATGATTCTCAAATTGGTTCTTTTACATTTAAGCTTTTTAGCTGTGTCATTTTATTATTCCAATTTTTAGTGTTTTTTTTCTTGCTTGAGATGCTGTGGAAAGGATTATCGTTATCTCTCCAATCACATGACACGGTTTAAAAGTGATGATACTTTTTAGGACGTGTATAACTATACTTTGTTGCAGCATGGAGAAGCTTTATAAGTTCTAAAATCTGATCATACTTTATCTTGTTATGTGGAAATGCAGCTTTTACTGCCTTAAGATACTTCACTGCATCATAGAGAAGTCTAGAAGAGCGGTTGTTTCGGGGGATCTTCATCAATATTCGGAAAATAAGTGATGGAAGGGAAGGGAAGATTGTGTTTTGTTTATTGAGGAACGAGAAAACGAGGGACAGGGTTAACCCTATTTTTTAGTGTGAATCCTAATCAACTCTGAAGCAAGGGAAGAAAAGGAAAGATAAACAATGCAGAGAGAGAGAGAGAAGATACTGCCTTGGGTAAAAAATAGTAAAATTGAACGAACACGAACGAAGAGAAGGTAAAAAATAGTGAAGTTGAAGGAACGCGATCGAAGAGAAGGAACATGATTTGGGGCAAATAAGGAAGGAACATAAGAGGGACAAGACATTTTTACAAAACAACCCCTCTTTATTAACATAAATTTTTGAAATTGCTCTTCTTTAAAACGTCTCTATTAATATCAAATCAAATCAATTTGATTTTTCAAATAATAAAATTATATTTGATTATCATGGTTTTATTTTTAGAATGGCAAAGAAGAAGGAAAAAAGAACACCAAGAACAAGGTTCAGCCCTAAACAAAATTTTCAAACACCTGTTGGAAAAAAGGTTAGAAGCGTGCTTCTCTACACCAAAAATCTTCATCAACAAAACATATAAATGCTTATGTTTATGTGAGTGGTACAGATGTAAAGATATCTAAGAAGATTAATGACTTGTAATTTTTTTTTCTCTTACATGATACTTGTCATGTTTGATATTTTAATATATCCCAATGTATTAGTTTGTCATATCCAATATAGGATTACGCTTATTTGTTTAGAGTTGCCTTTAGGTCCCTGCTGCACGCCAGTATGTTTTTAGGAATCTTAGTCATTAAGGATTTACATTTACAGTAGTTTTGCATGTTAATCTAGTTGACAAGGCTATTCCATGTTCTCCTTTGTTATATGTGTGCTAAAAAAATTCTATTATGAACCTAATTAATTGTTACAAAGCTGGCTAATTATAAGGCTAAGAGTGTCATTCTTTCCAAGTTATTTTTAGATCTTATGTATTTTCAACTTGAGATTCTTTTTTTTTTCTTTTTAATTATCTTGAAGCTTAAATTTGTAGTTTTTATCCATGCATTTGATTTTTAATTTCAAATTTATTGTTCGAACCATTTTCAATTAGATGTATCTGAATATAAATGGCTTTACATTTAAATAACTTTATACATAATCAACTTCACTAAATTATTCATTCAAAATCAATTGTTTTTATGGCATAACCAATTACCAAATTCATACTAAGTTGAGTTGGCCATTAGTTCCAACCAACTAACTAAATACTGTAGAGCAGCCCCGCCAAAACTTGAAAGTAACTTCTTCTGTTGACTGGTAGTTTTGAATTCTAAACTCTTCTGTTTTTCCTCCTCATCTAACTTTATTTTACTTCTTTCTTCTTGATGAAATCCCACATACCTTTATATAATTTTATCATTTGCAACATGGAACAATCCTATCAACCATCCTCCAATCAGTACAAACTCAACAATCCAAATTCACCCTACACCTCTGAAGTTTCTGACCATAGTCTTCATTCAGATAAAGTTCCGTACTCTGAAACTGTTTTGAGAGGAAAACAAGATGTATTGGTTGAAAAAGAAGTGGAAGATTTCAAGGTAAGAGTTGAGAAAGAAGAGAAAAATGGGATGATGTTAAGGGCTTTTGAATCCTTCACTTCAATAAAGAATTCCTTATCTAAAGTAAAAGAGAGTTTAGAGGGAGATAAGGATGAAACTTTTGTCAGAGAAATAGTTTGTGAGGAATCAGAGTTAAGAGATGAATCGATGGTGTTGTTATTGGAAGAGGCAAGTTTTATATCAAGGCTTGCAACTGAGGTTGAAACAAAGGTGGAAAATTATAAGGAGTTAAGGAAAAAGGAGAAGAGAGAGTTGGAGAATAGTTTGACAAGTTTAACTGAAGAGAATAGGGATATTAATAACTTGCTTAGGGTTGCTTTGTTGGAGAAAGAAGCATCAGAGAAGAGAATAAAGGGACACGATCATAAAAGGACGCCGCTTTTGCAGTTTGCTGAGTTTGGATTGCAGAAAGTTGGGTTTGGATTCATGATGGGAGGTGGTAATAATGGGCAATCAATGGATAGCACTTCTGAGGCTAACAATTCAGATAGCAGTGAGTGTGAAGTGGAAGTTGTTAGTTTGGTAATCACTTAATATCCTTAATTCTATATATAAATTATTAGGCAAAATACATCTTCCGGTATTTAAAGTTATTTAGTTATACCAGATTAGTCTTTTAAACTTTCTTTTGTGTCTCACATAGGGCATTTAAGTTCCATTTGGTGTACATTGTTACCGTTTTTTACACATTATGTATATGGGAAAAGGGTACACATAGGATAAGTAGCTAATGATGCTTATACCACGTAAGTAACATAGCATATATATGTGTATTTTTGTAACGGTATGAGTAAAAATTGATAATGTTGTACATGTAACGGGACTTAAAGGACTTATGCGAGACAGAAAAGACTAATCTAGTACAGTTAAACAACTTAAATGATCCAGTGATGTAGTTTGCCAAAACTATTCTTTTGTTTCAAATAAGTGTTCTCTTGTGATATATCACATACATTTAGCAGAAGGGGACAAAAAAGAGAGAAACAAAAAGGAATATCATAACATTACTTAATAGTAATTAACTTCACTGATAGCAGCAACATTTTTGGAAGTATTGTGTTAGGATATAGAAAAATAGATATTATAGTCGTTAAAGTAGTTAGAGAAGATTGTTATTTGGATTGGTTCGTTATTTGGGTTGTAGTTATAAGGTGTTAGAGAAGTTAGTTAGTTATTGGATTAGTTAGAGAGATTCTGTGTATAAATAGAAGAACACCAATGTTGGAGAGTATCTTTGAACATTTATAATTTACTTCTCGCAAAAGGTTAGTCTATTCTGAAATTTACGGTCATTTTCCAAGGCCTCGACAGTGGAAAGGATAATGAAGAATCTACGCCTTGAAATCACTCAATTGAGAAGATCTTTGGAAGAATCAAGGTACTTTTACCACATAATTATGTTGAGTTCAGACATTCTTACCCATCACATAATGATACTGTTTTAAGCTAAAACTGCATAACGGATTGGTTTGCAAGAAAGTGGGTGAAAAAGGCTTTGAATACAGTTCTATACAAAGTCCTTTCACAAACGCTTCATGCTTTTTTCTGATAATGCAAGCTAAACTGAGCAATTTCTTCACAGTGTGGATATTTTATAGCTTATTTTGATTTCATAATATAACATTGTTGCCACAGTTCTAAAGCATATAGAGTTCATCTAGTTTGGTTTCGGATTATTTATTATTGTGAACTTCATGCCAGGTCAGACATAGAGCGCCTCCAGTGTCTCACAGAGAAACAAACCAAAGAGATTGCAGAAAACAAACTCTACATCAAGGAGTTAGAAGATAGAGAGAGGATCTTGGCTCAAAATGTAATCACCTATTTGATCAAGAAATGTGACAATCATTCTTTAGCAAAAATTCTCTTTCTCACTAGTTTTTTTTTTGTCTAACTGTAAAAGGTAGAGGAGTTTTTGATTGAAATCAAAGAGACAGAAGAAGAAGTAGCTAGATGGAAGGAAGCTTGTGAATTGGAAGTTAAAGCTGGAAAGAAAGAGATCGAAGAGCGTGACAAAATGGTAAAGATTATTTTATCCTTGCCATATTAATAAAAAAAGTACTCGTTCTTTTCTATACATTAAGAGCCTTTCCCTTGCATATTATTCTTATATACTCCATGCATGTTTGGATTAACAGTTCTAGTGGAATCACGATGGACCACCGTGATTTTAGCAAAAGTTACGCTTTGTAGCTTCACGGAAATTATGGTGCCACCGTGATTCTTAAAGTCATCACGAATCTTAACATACACTCTATAGCCTATAATCTATATCTTATTGATAATGTAAGAATGTTTCATTAGGCGGCTGCACTGAAACAAGAACTGCAGAAAACAAAGGGTGCTTTGGACATATCCAATGGAAAATTAAGACTCAAAGAAGAGCTAGCAATGACTGCAATAGCTGCACAGGAAGCAGCAGAGAGGTCATTGAAGCTAGCTGATAGTAGAGGAGTTGAACTGCGTCGGCGGATAGAGGAACTAACCAGACAACTAGAGGAATCAGAGAAACGTGAATGTAATAGTCATAAAGTGAGTCGACGTATATGTTGGCCATGGCAAGTTTTCAGATTGAGTTCTAGTAATATTGCTACCTCTAGAATTGGAAATGCCAAAAGGATGATACCAGAAATGCAATCCTTTCTTCAATGAAATGTGTATATAACATAATTTTCTTGAACAGAACAGTGAGTTGAATCATCTTAAACCCAGATTTTTCTGTGATTCGCCTTTTGTAAAAATGGGAGTTGATGACATGATGTTTTTTTATTTCATTCACAGCAACACTTGAATTAACTATCAATAATCAACTAACCATTTTATAATTCAATGAACTATGTGCTATTACATTATTATTATTATTTTTTTGTCAAGTAGTCTAGCGGCTAAAGAAATTCACCTTAAAAGTGAATAAATGGGGTGACCGGGGTTCGAACCTCAACCCATACATATATATGCGTTATCCCTTACTAGCTCAGCTAAGCTCGCGGAAACGCTATTACATTATTATTATTATTGGCATACTTATAACCAAATATCATTTAAAAAAATTGAAAGAGACATATTTCATACTTATTTTCTACGTGTTAAAAGAGCATTTCTTTGCATTATTCATTCTTATGTTTGATAACATTTTTTTCTCACGAGTTTATAGTGTTTTTTACTGGCATATTTTTCGAAACACTACTTCAAGTAACGATTGAGTTTACAATTTATAACTTTCTCATTTTTTCCTTATCATCTTAATTAAAATAATTAAATATTAATTTAAACTACATTTCTATGTCATTTCATATTCATCATTTTGTTTCAACCAAAAAAAAAATTATTTATCATTTAGTTCAAATAATGTTATCAAATACTATAAGTTGAACTCGCTAATTTATTTGTTATCCGATAACTTTTTCGATATAAGTTTTTTTTTTTGAAAGATCGATATAAGTTTATTCATACCAACAAACTTATATAAATTATCATCTACTTTTTACCGAGAGATTAAACAAAATAAACTAAACTCTCACCATATGTTAAATGAATGTTTAGATTTCTCAAATTACTCTGTCTTTGTAAACCACTATCAAATTAATCTTCAACTTTGTTAATATTTCAAACTAATACTACATTTGTAAAAAAATTCTCAATTAAATTGTTCGAAAACACAAAGACAATGACCTACTTTGACACGACAGATTTAAAATATGGAAAATCTTAAAATATTAATTTGAGATTTTCTTACATAGATATGCATTTAATCCAATGGAAAAAGAAAAAAGAAATACTCAAATAAATTACCCCCGGAAGCGAAAAAGTAGTCATCGTCTTTCCCCTTCATTTTCTGCTAATTACACCACTCAATTTTGCAATTCACCTCATACATTCGTTTCTTTTCAGTTCACCGCATCGTGCTGAGCCTCCTTACGGTACGAAATTTTGCTTATCCATTCCTACCGATTGCATTCAATTAGCTGAAAATCAAAACCCTTTTCTTTTTCACACTGAAAAGATTACAACTTCACTTCTGCACATACTTCAGATTTTCAATTCCAAAATTCACTTTTTATTTTATTTCAAATTATTATTATGATGTACTTTTGATTATTACTGTGATTGACCCTTTTGCAATTTGATGTATGGAAGTTATGGGTCATAAAGAAGAGAATAGTGGCAATGTGAAGAAAATAAATTCAGCGTGTGATGTTGATGCTTTGAAAAAGTGTTTGGAAGAGAACAAAGGGGACTATGTTAAATGCCAATCACAAATTGAGGCTTTCAAATCATCATGCTCAGTCAAGAAACCAAATCCTTCTCTTGATTCTTCACCACCACTCAAGACTGGAAGTGTTTGATATTATTATGTATTAGATTAGATTTGATGACTTTAATTTTGATTTTGATTATACTATTGAAGGGAAATAAAATGAAATTAACTTTGTGTCTATAAACTTAATCTGCATTAATATGTACTAGTTTGTGACAAAATAGAATGTTCTCTCAAGTTGTAACTTTGCACAATTATAAATTTCATTACTTTTGATGATACTGGTGATTGTTAATTGTTAAGAAGAACAATGAAATTCAACACTATTGCTAAATAGTGATGTTTTTGCTGCAATTTTGTGGAATTTCTCTCTAATTTAACCAGTTTAGTTTTATCCCCATGCAATGAAATTATGATGAATGATGATGATTGTATTGATTTGGTTGAACCTGTTTTTGACCCTCTCATGGTTTTCTTCATACATTGTCTTTTTCTTGACTTCTTTATCTATTTATGGCTGCGTTTTGAAGATCCTAGGTAGTTTGGGATTCATTGTTATCGTTGTTTAATTATTACACAGAATGAAGTAAGCTATACTTAAAAAAGGGTAAAGCACCAAATCCCTTTACGCAGTGTGCAGGGTATTATACTTTTGGTACCGATAGAGTTGAATGATAGAATGTTGGATGGCAAATACTTGCAATGGCATCTTCGGTTTTGGTTTACACTTCTTCAAAAACGGTGTTTATATAACACTAAAGGTGCTATATATCACAACATGAGTTACAGAGTTAGCAAGATGAGTTATGATCAGTCCCCTAATTCCTTTGTTCCTGTTTTTGCACTCTACGTGTTATTTTTATGTACAACAGAGTGAGTTTATAAATATAAGTTTATGTGAATTAGACTAATCAAATTCTGGAGATTAAATTATAGTATCTGAAGACAATGTTGGTGAATCAGAGCTACTAGTACTACTACATTCTTTTTTGATTGCCTTGATGAAGAAAAGAAAGAGAAAAAAAAAAGGGACGGCTAATTGGCATAATAGCAAAATTGCTTAGATGACGATATCAAGGAGGTAGAAAGAAATCATTCACATGGGACTGATTCAGCATTTCCTTTGACACAAATGAACCATCTACACTTTCAATGCTCTTCCAGTACAGATATTAGTAGATCTCTTCCAATATCATTGGTTGATGAAGCAAGATTATGAGCAAAATATATCAGATACACGTTATCAACTTCTCGTTAAAATTCATATGCTCGGTATACTGCGCATTAGATTATATAATAACCAATGGCCAAACTATGTGAAGATTCTAAGTAGCATCTAATTCTTGACATGAAATACACACCAATGAAACTTAGTAGTCAACAACTCAATATCAAGATAAGGTTTTCATTCAAGATAAATTGAGACATTGAACTTTTCAGTCATTAATTGAATTGTTGGATTCCTAACATAGCACTCAATTTGAGAAATTACATAAAGTTACAAATATGATCCAACAGAGACATGTTTGACATGCATTAATCACTTATTGTTTTCCAGATCTCATTACATACATCAAGGATAGTCAGCTGTGATGTGTCGTATTCAAATTTCTCCGCCGCATTTTTTTCCTTTTCAACAATATCTGCAATTAAAGTTTAAGGAGCAAACAATTCTTGTCTTTTCAAAGGACAAAAAATATCATTTACAAGAAGAAACATGGGGGAAAGAGAATGGTAAACTCAACAAAAGGATACAGCCTGAAATTTTTGACTGATCATCCAAGTTTGGAACAATATTTGTGACAGAAGCATACATCGAAAGTAGCATCCTGAAACAAAATATAATAATAAATATAAGTTCCAATTTATATGGGAAATGTAAAAATCAAGAACTGTCTTCAGTTTGGGACAATTAATTGAGTTTACTATTAACATTGAGAAGCCACATTCATGTAATTGAGACCATAATATTGAAGAGAATACAAATAACAAATAGCAATACATATATGAGGCCAGATTACAATCTTAAAGCCTGTTACATCTCATGTTTCTCATTTTCATTTTCAATTCAATCAATAAACATAAGAGAATATATATCCAATATTTTCCTCACCATTTTCTTTTACAATTTCTGTAAACAGATCCAACATTTTTCAGAAATTTTGAAAAAGCCAAAACATCGTTTTCATTGTTTCCGGAAATATATTATTTATAGCTTTGTCTTCCATCTTCTCTCTACTACAATTGTTCACAACATGAGTCTTCAATCTCTTTGTTAGCAATTTAAAATGAACATGAAATATGGAAAATGAAAGCTGAAAATGTTTTTAGAAAGTAAACGGGGACTTAAATTCAAGTTTTGCAATGCACATACCTTGTCCTCTGCTTTTCTTGCTCAATTTTCAGTAATTTCTTTTTTTGCTCTCGGACAGAAATTTGTTGTTGTTCTAGATCATCAAACTCGTTGCTAATGACTGTGTTGATACAAAAATGGATGATAAGATACATCATTTCAAGAAGATTAAAATGTAAAAAGAGCATACAATTGAGAAGCAGAAAACTAATAGACTTATCTAAACTCCTCTTTCAACAGGCGTTCTTTTTCAAGTTCTTCATCTAGTTCTCTCTGCAAAAGCTCCAGATCCGCATCGGCAGCAGTCTCAGATCTAGCATGCTCAATTTTCTGTTTGTGCGAGTCTATTTTTTTCTGATAATCTGATTCAACTAAGCATTGGTCAAGCACATAATACAATCACGAATATATACGTATAATAGATAGCATCGATATGAGCTAGTTGAGCTAAAAGGAATTACTTTAGATGGGTGGTTATTAATAGTGCATCACAAAAAATAGCAAGAAGCAAAAATTCTGCTATGTGAAATACCGGATAGCGGAAGCCACATATCGGTTGAAATAAATCAATTATGTAACTAAAAAGTATGCTATATACAAATAAAAATAAGCTGGATACAGATAAAAATCAATTGTATAAAGAAGTGACATAGAATTAACTCAAAAAGCTCAATTGTTAATAATTCTGACTAGTGATTACTCAAAGCAGTAAAAAAAGATTGAACATAAAAGACAAAAGATCTATTCATTCTGGTCCCCTTTTCCAATTTAATCATCATTCTTGTTGTCAAATAGTGAATCACGTCGTTCAACTTCTACTTTAGAATCCTCAAAAGCAATTTCTTCTAATTCTCATTGATTTTTGGTTTTGCTCATCCTTATAAACAACTTTCCAATTAAGGGCATCATCATAGCAGGAGACTAACAGGAGAATCACTGAAAATCCGTTAGAGATGGAGCAGGACGTATTGAAAGGGAATGGAGGCATATCTCAATCAGCTTGAAAGGGTTGCCGTTTTATTATACATGACTTGAGTGGAGGGGTGTGCAGCACGCAGGCAGTTACTCCTCAGTTTTACTATTCTTTATTACTAAAAAACTCAAAAAACACAATTTTTATCAACGCAGGCACAAGTTGTGCTGATATTACAAACACCATATGAAAAGTTCAGATTAGAAAGAAAATGACACAAATTGTACACTGTGATCCAGCTAATATAAAACGCATACCACAATGAAACACAATCCATTATCCCTTTACTATGTTGAAGCATCTCCCCACTTTCAAGAATTGTTTGGCCGCAGCATAGTTGTGGCACTCCTTCTAGCCACCTCATCCAATAACGTATGTACACAAACATACAGTACGCCCCGCCATTTATGTTATACTAAATTTCCACCATGGGTAGATCAATATGATAATGAATAAGGAGTTGGCATGACCGCATACTATCCACAAAAGTACAAATAATTCACTCTTACTCAAGATCCCTACTCGAGCCCCATCACAATCCACACCTTCAATTCCTCCATGTTAGAAACAATTAGCTTCCCTCAAAGAACCACTTACATCCCTCACCATCAGCAACCTATTTTAAGCCACACACCCTGCCCGCAATGAAATCCACTTCCCATAATAATTCATAGATTCCATCAAAGACAACGCTGGGGGTTCTGAACACTACCAACCTTCAACCAAATAACATAGTCTTCATAATAAAACCATACCAAAACACAATGCCAAGTTAAACTCTAATTAATAACCATCTGATTCTTGCAAGATAACTTCCAAAAAAAATAAAAAAAATTCAACTAGCACAAACACTTCTCCATATTGACAAGCCCATCATGTAGAATTCTACAGGCTTCAACGGTCTGCGTCCTGTTGTGCTGACCAGAAACTTCTGCATAAATGGTACAGCTGGATGTGCACCACCACCTCCAATCTATTCATTTTGGTGAATTAATCTCATCCACTTAAATGCCACGCACTTCCTATAATCTACTTTCTGCCACCAGATCAAACTTGTATTTTGAAAGCACTGCAGCGCATTCCTCCAGACCCACGATACAACTGTTTCCTGTTAAACCATACCACCTCATTCATAAACTTTATCATAGTTATATATGACTCCCCAAACATACTAGAGGCTGAGCACCATTGAGACATTGGCTACTTAATTCCTAGAATTTGGACCTTCAACCAATTCCACAATGTGATCTTTACCGATTCCAATATCCCGTCCAACTCAAATGATTTTCTCTTAAAAACCATTTTATTTTTGCTTTTCCACTTCTCCATTGATCCCCTGCTCACTCAACATCGTCAATCAATTTCTCTTCCCTTTGAAACAACCTCTTTTTCCAGATGCATTTCCATTCCTGTGTTTCTTAGACAAAATTACAAACTTCATTCACATTAGCCTCGTCGTTGTTTGCTATGCTATACAATCTCCAACATCTATCTTTCAAGGTACCATCTACTATCCATTTGTCCAACCAAATATTGTCTTGCTGCCACTTCTCACTACCTTTCTCATTCTATCCAAATAGCAATTATTTTGAGATTCCCATATTCCCTTTTCTATCTCTTTGATGTCTCGCCACCAACTGGATTCATTACCAACCACACGCACACCATCTTGCCTTCATATTTAGCCATGATCGCCTTTGCACACAAAAGTTGTCTTTCCATCCCCATATATCTCTCGACACACTCTGTCGCAACTAACGACCCAATGAATTTTTCTACTTATCATCAAAATCTACGTACGGCGCTATAGAACTATAGTGCCACTATTTCCATATTTTAAAGCCTTGCTTTAGAACGAAACAGTTCCATTGTCATACCAGACACTCACAACCTACTTCCAGTTGAATTACAAGTGAACTTTGTATCAAATCGAACAGCATTTCTTATTTTCCACTATCATTACTTAACTATGTAACTGATACCACATCCAAGACAATGATAGAAAAAGAGAATGCAAAAATTGAAAAACCATATTGCAAACTTCCACTCCATTTTTACATAGTTATACTCTTCAAGTTTTGAAACTGTTAACAAACACCTTAATTACACATGCAACATCTCAAATAAATAAATAAACTACACACGAACAGTAAGGGATCCAATCCAATAGTTCTCCATGTAACAATCCCAATTGCCAAATAAACGATAACAGAGCAAATAATCACAGCCAATGATAAAAATCAGCAAGAAAATCAATATAGAAAACAGAAAACTTAATCCCAATATTTTCTTACAATCAATGTTTGTGAATTTCAACTATTAATATATTCGTACCAAACTCAAAATTAGCAAAGTAATACACCAAAGGCACAAACAGCAAATAAATAATGATGGGCTACACCAAAAATCGCAAACCCAATAAAAAAAATCATAAAAATGAAAACTTTAACTAAAACAATTCAAACCCCATAATTATTTTGTGGCAGAAACGGAAGATAGAAAAAAGGGCAAAAGAGTAAATTGACCTTGGAACGAGGAGAGAACCTCATTGAGGTCGGAGTGGTAGGAGGAAGAAACGGATAGTGTGTGGTGGAGACATTGAGAGATGATGTTGAGATCACGGTCATTAGCTGGATCTTGCAAAACCTTAATGAGGTCGTTGCTTATGGAAATAAGCTGATCCACGTCGAAGTTTCTAGAAGAATCGGAAGCCATTGATGAAAGTAAACAAGGTTGCGTTTGAAAATTGGGGTTCTTTTTTTCCCTTTGAGTGGGAGGGAAAACACTTTCTTTTGATTAAATGAATACTCCCAGTCCCAACGATTGAATTTTTTTTTTATCCATTTTACTTTTTAATACAATATTAATTTTTTTATTACAACTTTAATTAAATATATTCAATTCAATATATTTCATTTTACATTTATGATAATAGAGAATGAATCAATACTTAACAAGATACTTAAAATTATTTTTCTCTCTTTTTTTACTTATACACTTTTTTTTAATAGGTGTGAAATGAACAAAAAATTTATGGGACGGAGAAAATAGTTAGGATTTAGGATTGGATTTTTAGAAAAGGAACTTCTTTTCTTTTTAGAGGATGCTGAAAATTATTTTTAAAAATATTACGTTAAATATGATTTTGGTCCCCATAAAATTTGGACATTTTAAATTTAGCACTTAATTGATTTTAATAGGTTTTTAACCTCTACAAAAATGATTTGCACGCAATTATAGTCTCTATTGAAACTTGAAACATTGGTGTGAAGTTGGAAAGAAATTAAAAAATTACCAACAAGTAAGACTTTAAGATAGTGTGATGTGAATTGAAAAAGTTTGTTTACTTATCTATTAAATCTAAAAAAAATTGAACGATTTTTTGCTCACATGTTTCGAATAATAAAAAAATTATTTACTATAATATTTTTTTAACATGAAATAAATTAAATATAATTTTTTTAATCACTAAAAGTTCAAGACAAAAATAATTAAAATATGAACTTAGAAATCAAATTTTAAGTTTATTTTCACGGATAAATTTTTTTTAGGGAAAGTTTTTTATAATGTTCTAAACATAGTTTGGTTAAACAAAACCAACAAATTTCATTAGAAAACATGTGTGCAAATTAAGTAAACATGTGTGCAAATTATAAGATTAAAAAAGTTACTAAAATTAAATAACAGTCTAAAAAGTCACAATTATATATAGATAAAAAAAAACGTAATCAAACCAACAAAAGAGTTTATTTATTTTAATTTTATTTTCAACCCAGCCCATACGACTAGGGGTCTGCATGGATCGATTTGGGCTGGGTTTGGCCAAACCCAAACCATATAGGATACTCCGATTTGGGTTAAGTAAAATGTCCACCCGTTATATTAATGGGTGGGTTTAGGCAAACCCACTAATTTTCGGTTTGGTTTGGGTTTGGTAGTGGGTTACCCAATTTTTTTCTTTTTGTCAATATGAAATTACCAAATGACGAGTCCTTGTATTTTTTTCATAAAAATTGCTCAACTTGTTTTTTTTTTTGTCCAAGGTTCGAATCCTAGACCTTGCATATAATTATGCATTGTCCTTACCAACTGAGCTAAGCTTACGGGAACGCTCAACTTTTTATTTTCTTAAAATAACTATGTAACCTATTTTCCCTGTATTTTAGCATCATAAAATAATAAATTTTAATATTAAATAAAAAAATTAATCATAGAATGCTTGAAAGTTGGATGACGTAAAATTGTTTTAACATCAAAGTGACTAAAATTGCAACATCATAATTTGTAACTCTAACATTTTTTTATTTTTAATATAGACGATGTTTTGTGTCAATTTTAGAAATTAGACTAAATTTATGATCAAAACATTTGTCATTCTTCTTCCTCCCTATGAAAATGAAATTAAAATTTGAAAATTATTGAGTAAGTGAGTTTATTGAGTATGAGTCCGGTTTTACCCAAAAACCCATTATATTTTATGAGTTTTTCATTTTTTAAAACCATATTCACCCAACCCAACCCACTTTTTAAGATTTTTTTGGGTGGGTATGACGGGGTTTTTGGGTTTACCCAACTCATAAACACCCCTACATACGACACGCATTAAACTCATGCAGATGTCTTTTGATTTTATATGCGAGCAGCGTAGTTCTGGTTTAGGCATTAGTTGATATGGGGCTATAGTGAGAGCATCGACACCCACTGCCTTGACCATTTCCCTTTCTTTCTACCTCAACAATGAACAACCTGTTGCCGCAATCTTCTCGCTATCCACTCATCCACATTCCACACGCCTAATAGAAATGTTTAATCTTTTCTCTTCAATTTTATATGTTTAAAATCAATTTAGATTTCTTCAATATCTCAAATCTTGAATATCAAACATGCCATTGAAGCTTTCCTTCCACAGAAAGAGACGGATATGCGGAGTAGTTTTATATAGATTATCCAAGTCATAGGTATTACAACTCTAACATCATTCCTAATGATGACATAGTAATACACTAAACTCAAAAATACGAGTAATGAGAAAAGCATCATCTTGCTAATTTTATTATTCTATCTTTTTGATACTCTTATACAACATATACAGAAAAGCTGGAGATGAACTGCGTTATATGTTTGATCATTTTCAATTCGATATATATTCTTGATTTTAGTTACTCTCTTATGTTTTTGACATCCTTTTTCTATATTCATTGAAGGGCTATCTTTCTCACTTTAACTGCTTAAATTCAGATTAGTTTAGCACATGATATGTATGACGTGTGTAACTTGCATCCATGGTAACTAAAATCAAGCATACAGAATTGAACACAATCAAACAGGATGTCAGAAATAAAACAAGGACTTTGATCATAGAACCAAATGTTGAATTGGTTGTTAAATGCATCTATGGTAACTTGCAAGTGGCTGAAATTGCTAATGTAATCTTTGACTGTTTAGATTTACTTTCTTTAATGAACAATGTTATTACAGCTCATTTTAATGTAAGAATGCAGCAGCTCATTGTTTGGCTTGTATATCTAGGAACTAGGAATGTAGGCTCTAGAATGTTGGGTGGGAACTGTGTCAAACCCTGTTACTTCTATTCTGTAATGACCTTACTTCAACTCAATGAATGTAAATTTTTGCTGTAAAATTTTTTTAAAAAAAAAACTCTATATGGTTTATCACAAATAAGGGCTTGAATTAACATACCTAATTTGATTGGCAAGTTAAGTTTACTTATAACTAACTCGGTCAAATTAAGGCTGATTTTTTCCTAATTAAAATTAGTGTTTTGCAAAAGGGGCTAATCATGAGTGATAACTTTTACCATTTTTTTCAAGAAGGGGTCAAAATTGCAAAATTAAACTAATATTGCAGAGCCCTCAAATTAGAGGACTCTTCCAAAAACTAGCGTATGCCGCTAAAAGTGACGCTGACACGGTATTCTTTAGTAAAAGGCGAAAGAATAGTTCGCTATGTCATCATCACACGGCTCCGTAAGAGTTGAACGGCGTAGTCCATTTATTTTATATGCAAGCAGCTTAGTTTGGTTTATGCGTTAAACGATGTGGGACTTCTTCAGATAGACACCCATTCACTTGGCTCATTTCCTTTCTTTCTACCTTCGACAATATGAACAACCTGTTGCCACAATCCTCCCTCATTTTCACTCATCCAAGCACACCTAATTGGAATGTTCAACTAATCTTTTCTCTTCAACTTCATATGTTTAAAATCATTTTAATAATTTCTTCAATGTCTCAAAGCTAGATTAAACATATTCATTGAAGCTTTCTAATGTAATCCTCTATGGCTATGCAGAAACTCCCCGGAGGCCTCCTCTACAAGAAACCAAGAACTTTGATCATATAAACAGATGTTGAATTGGTTGTTAAATGCATCCATGCAAACTTGCAAGCTGCTGGAATTTCTAATGCAATCATTCTAGTCTCCCACAATATTATGAACCTGAATAAACTTTTATTGGAAGAGATGTTCATATAATCATGTTTATTGTACCATGCTTTGAATGAAAGATTCCTGTGAAAAATAAAAACACATACTCATCCGAAACAAGTCTCCTCCACTTAAACCAACACATATTTTGTAATAATTATTTATGTTATGGGTGAAACATGAATGTTTTTCTGGAGTATATAGGCATATAGCAGTTCAACGTAAGAGATCTCTTAACTAAAATTTCCGTTCTTTAACAAGACTGTACAGTTGCTCAAGCAATTAAAGAAACTACTCTAGAATATTGCATCTGATGCAAATACGATTTTTCAGTCTTGTAAATAAAGGAACCCTCTTCAGTCTTCACCATTGATTGCAGGGTGCTGTGATGATAAATTTCTCAATGAATATATTAATAAATAGAAGAACCTGTACTCATCAATTTAATCCCTTGGAAAATGATTTGGGTTCAGAAAATGAAAATGATTGATTGTACCACACGTATCTGTGTGAGACACGGACATATGATGGACCCTCATGCACACATTTAACTTGAAGTGTTTGTGCTACATAGCTACAAAGTCACTCAACAAAAGACTTTGAAGCCATAGTTTTATACAGATTACCCAAGTTATATATATAGATCATTTATTTCTTAGCACTAAAATCACTCTTAATGATGACACACCGATACATAACTAAAGAGTACAAGTATTCCGAAAGACATCACCTTGCTGATTTTACATTTCTATCTTGACTTACGATACTCTTATTCAACATGTACCAAAAGCTGCAAATGAACTTTCAGTACATGTTTGAATGTGTTCAATTCTATATATATGCTTGATTTTAGAGTATTGGAGGGCATTTAGGATCCTATATTAAACCTTTTCAAGCCTTGATCTAATCGGCAGAATGTTCTTAGCAAACCACCAAAATTTGAGCTTTTTAGAACCTCAACTCTGTTTGCAGAAGCTTGAGACTAATTTTAATTATTACTATTCGTATATTAAAATTTAAATGCAGTAAGAAAATTAGAAAAAAAATTAACTTATATTGCTGGGAAAAGAAGTTCCCACAAAACTAAAGGATTAAGCAGAAAAGAGTTAGGGCGAAAATACGTTGGACAGTAAAACTTATTAAAATTATTATTAGTGAAGATAACAATTTTTTTTAACCCTAAAACTCTCCGCTTAATTCTTCCTAGCTTTGTTTCACATTTGAAATGTCTAACGAGAGGTCCTTTCTTTTTATATATATGAACAGCATAGTTTGGTTTATGAATCACTCGATATGGGGCTTTACTCTTTAGTCAGCAGCACCCACTCACTTGACATCTTCCCTTTCTGTTGTTAGAACTCACAATCTTCCCGTTTTCACTCATCCATGCACCATTTGGAATGTTCAATCGTTTCTCTTCAATTTCATATGTTCAAAATAATTTAAGATTTTCTTCAAACATCTCATTCTGGAACATCAAACATGTCAATGAAGTTTTTCTTCCACATCAAACATGTCAATGAAGTTTTTCTTCCACATAAAGACACCAAAATATACATTTATGCTTAGTTTACTAATATATTATATCCCCCACGGAACTAAATTTGAATTTCATTGGAAGAAGCATGGCACCAATTTCATTCTGCTTTTTTTTTTTTTGACAATATTTTCTATGTTTATTTATTAATTTTGTTAGGTCTGCAACAACTTAACATAATATTTTCCCTCTCATTTGCTGTATTAGGTTAACAATAATTTAACCTAACAAATTCCATCTAAAAAAATGCATCGCACCAATTTCATTCCTGTCATCTTGTCTCTTTTTTTTGACAATATTTTCTACACTGATTCTTATTTATTAATTTTGTTAGGTCTTTATTAATTTTGTTAGGTCTGCAGCAACTTAACCTAATATTTTCCAAATTCCATCTAAAAAAATGCATCGCACCAATTTCATTCCTATCATCTTGTCTCTTTTTTTTGACAATATTTTCTACACTTATCCTTATTTATTAATTTTGTTAGGTCTGCAACAACTTAACCTAATATTTTCAATTGTATGTTGCTATTTCAAGAGTTACATTCAAAGAAGGACTAAAAATATTGATCACTGATGAAGATGGTGAAGATACCAATATAACGTCTAACATCGTATATGAGGAAGTATTTCGCAATGTATGATGAAACTACATGTCAATATACTAAAAATTTCATATTTCTTTTGCTGAATTTTTGATAGGATTACCAGATTTTCTTTTATAATATTTTCAGATTTCATACATTTTATGAAGTGTTTTATTTTGTCTACTATTGATTATCACGTGTTATTTTTTCATCGTTACCAATTATATATTGCATTTTATGATTCATATGTCAATCACTTTACGCACGGGTGAAAAATCTAGCTAAAGAAACTACTATAGAATTGTGTCTGATGCAAATACAGTTTTTGTCTTGTAAATAAGGGTACCCCATTTTCCATTCATTGCAGGGTGCTATGCCTATGATGATACATTTCTCACATTTCTCAATGAGTATGTTAATAAATAGGAGAAATTGTACGCAGCTATCAGAGATATAAGCGAAACTAGAAGTGCAAACACCAATTCAGCTTTCCAAAAAATATTATCTATAGGAGGTGTAAACCTGAAACAGTTCAATTCAGGTCTAATGAACAACTCCAACTAACATAATTAATACAAACTGAACAGAGAAATTGTATTCTCACACAGTTACATCAAGAGTATCCTCCTTCACACAAAACAAAAATTCAGGAGTATCCTTACATATATGAAGCTTTAAGAAGAGGCGATTCCCAAATTTTCTAAAATAAGAAACTTACCAATCTTTACTTCATGCTATTCCCTCTTCTATCTAGGTAAACTAAACACCAAAAATCACAAAAGAATGAATGAATTTTAGTTCAGGATAGTAATTCATACTTACTACACATAAATTACATAATCATTATTCATCTCTTGAGAACCATGTGACCATGCTCATCCTTATCAAAAAGACGCTCAATCAATACATCCCAGCTTTCGTTAACCGTACTCCTATTAGTTGAACTAACAGAAGACTCAGCCTCTGACCTTGAACTCTCCTCTCCCTCCTCATCAAAAGTTCCATATTCTGATGGTGGCGTAAAAGCATGTGGAATGTCTAATGTTTTCGCTCTTTGTAATGCAGCTTTGTATTCTTGGCCGTGTCTAGTCATTGTTTCCTGACGCTGCATGATTTGCTTTGCAGGTACTTCCATGGTATTATCTTTCTCCATCATCAACTGCGATTGGCAATGGCATAAACAAAATAGCAAAGATGTCGATACTAATATATTAAATAGAATGCCAAATTAGTGGAACTTGATTGATTACTTAGGCCTACAAGAAGCTCAAATTGATATAGACATTGTTTATATAAACAATTTAATTAAGCTCTAATAGCTTAAGTGCGTATTTATAAGATATTTATTTCTATAACAAAAGATAAATTATAGTCAATATGCTTTCATAAAATATCATGGAGAAGTTATGAAGCTGAAAACAATTTATGGACATGTCATAAGTTGTTCCCATAAGCTCTCCTAACTAGTCTCACAAGTGCTCATGCCAGTAGATAAGCTCCAATAAGTAATAAGGCAATCCCAATAGGCCATAAGTAGGGGGAAAACCTATGATAATTTGTATGCATACTTGAAGGACATATGGTTAAAATTGTCAAAAGCTCTTTTTGATTTCACTACACATGGTAGATGTGGCAGACACACGGAAATTGTTATAACTAAGATGCTGAAAAAATATGAAGTGATTACATCTCAAAATTCATATTTCTCTTATTATTCTAAGAATTTCAAATCTTAAGGCCAAATCATAATTATAGTTAACACAAACACAGAGAAAAAGAGAGACAGAAACAAAAGTTTGATTCCACCAAAGAATGAAGTACAAAAATTACAAGGCTGAAAGACTTACATCCAAAGCCCTTTGGGCTTCTTTCTCTATCCAAATAATGGCATGATCTGACGTAGCATTGCAAGAAAGGACGATATGCTCAAACCTTCCATCTACTGGCACTGCTGTTTTCACAACTGGAGGAAACCTTCCCAATCTGCACAGAAACGGTGTTAATAAATGTAAAGCCAAACGAAAAGGCTGTATAAGCATATTTTTTTGATGCATTATATTTGAATATATATCAATGGAAGAAACAAGATAAACATATGCTAGACAATCAAAAAGATACATTGTGTTTGAACTGAAGGCAATTTCCAAAATTGCGGTTACAGTTCCGTATAAGCACTTTGTGAAATCCTTAGCCATACCTGAAAGGCTTTCTCTCAACAATGTGATACAAGCGACCAGGTGCATAGAGTCTCCTTGGATCTTTTAGCATCTTCTCCTCTGGTATACATGTATCCCTCATGCACCTTAAGCACAATAAGCATGGCAAACTGCAAATCCAAGAAAACAATATCTTCTCATGAAAACAATAAAATTGCTATGAAGAATCAACACTAATTTAACTGCTTATACTTTAGTATACTAGAACATACTCTAGTCGTACATAATAAACAGAATAATAACAAAGTTAGTCATATATTGGATCTTACAACATACCAGAAAAGAGACTTGAATATATCTTCCAACGGGGTGGCTGTCCTTGGTAAAAAGTCATCCTAACCAAGGAAAATAGTGATTAACTTCAAAGTACAAGATTCAGCATGAGTCAGGTCAGCTTGAATAAGTGTAAGGGAGTATAAGCAGAAGTTTGTCATGCCACTTAACCTCAACAATTGAAATTAACTAAAATTTTAAATTATTTTGAGCACACATATATAATAATGGTAAGCAACACACTTTCATAAGAACAAATCGAGCATTTTTCCATTAGGTTGCTGTCACATAAAATAAACTTCAGGAAAATATTTGTCTTGTGTAAAACACTAAAGTTCGTGAAAATCCGCCATAAATTGCTTCTCTCTGGGCACATGAAAGATTTCAAATTAGCCAGCAAAAGCTCTAATTTAACATTCATCACATTCAACTAGATGCAAAAATATTCAAAGGAATGACAAGGATTCTTCACTAAACAAAAAAGATTTTGATAACTTGCCTGAAGCACGACAGAATTTATGACATCTGCATATCTGACTGCCAAATTAAGAGACATACATCTAGCAGGAGCAATAGCATAGCACCTGACTCTCTTCCTCTCAATATTTCCAAGTCTATCTCGATTCTGCACAACCACCATGCTCAACGCTGCAGCTACTCCTGATCCAAGGGAATGTCCAGCAAAAGTAAGAGTATAATTTGGATACTTCTCCACCAATTCCCTCAAAATCTCACACTCCGCATCCATAACCCATCCAGCAGCCTTTAACAGCCCATTGTGAACATACCCCCCATCAAACTTTCTCTTCCCTAATTTATTATCCAACAGAACAGCATAATCACTCTCCTTTGCCAAATTTAGTCCCCTTATAGCAAGAACTATATCAGCATGATCATGATCAAGATACAATATATACGGTGGAGCCCGTCCTCTTGTATCTTTGTACGTCTTTCTAAGTAATAACCAATCAGGGTTGATTCCATAGCCACCAGGAGGCGCCCAAAGAGGGTTTCGAAGATCATCTTCATACACAGCTAAAATATAGCGACAAAGACGTGGGACAGGCTCAAATTCTTCAGTTGCGGCAAATCCCCAGGTTTCACTGTCATGACCTGCAGTGTGGAGACATCTTTTCCATGCCCAACGAGCACAAGCTAGACAATACACACACTCGACAAGAGGCAAGCCGCAGATAATCGACATTGTGACTACAGCCTAGGCATCTACTAAGTATACAAAAAAACAATATTGGTTTTCTGCCAAATGGCAAATTTCCTTATGGTACAGATATAGATATCAACTTGAAATGTTCAAGTTGTCTCGAGTTGAGGTGCAAACAAAAATTTCAGAGTAGTACTACTACTCTATCTGTTGTACAATAAATAAAATATTGACACTAAAAAAAACTTGGTACTCCCAATAATAGAGAAGAAAAAAATTAGTATTGGATGAAAATTCAGGTAGGTATGTATAGCTGCAGGTATACAAATAAGAGAAATGATCAAGGGGTGTAATGATCTGTGAGGAAACTATGCAATATACAACAATATTAACTTCCTTGTGATAACTAATATAGTATTTGTTTCCACTCAATACAAGAAAAGTATATTACTAAGGGACAAAGGAGATTATACAATCTGAAGAATACAAAAACAAAACAAAAAAAAATCACAAAAAATTACAAAGTGGGTTTGAATTTGACTGACATGAAAATTGGAAACAGAGATGGCTTACAGGAAAACCCGGAAACTCAAAGTCAAAGTTGAAGCAAAAATAATGATTTTGATGAGAAATACAAAGCGAGTTGTACGAAATTTGGATGTTGGTCAAAGTAGTACCCAGAACACCAAAGGCATCAAAAGATGAAACTTTGTTTGGAAAAACGTTGGAGAAGGATCTGATGAGGGATCATAAGGACAACTTTGTGTTTACCTTGTCCTTGTTCTTTGTTGTAAACTTTTTCTACATAAGTTGTAAACTTGAATATTATTACTGTGTCAAATATCAATATTCTTTTTTGTCAAAACAGCGGATGGCTAAAGCTCGCACAATTAAATGTGGAAAAGTGAGGAAATTCGGGTTTCGAACCCCGACCCTTAAATAAATTATGCATTATCCCTAAGCTTAAGGGGACACGTGTCAAATATCATTATTATATCCAAACAAATTGTAATAAGCAGAAGTAAATATTATTTTTTTATGAATTTAATATAAAATTTGGATTAAATACATAAATTTCCTGCACTCCTTGTTCACAGAGAAATAAATACAATTGGGACCGTGCGAATGATAAAGTGGAGTGAACATTTTTTCGAAAAAGTGGAGTGAACATGATGTAAAATAAAAATAAAATATATAAGATGATGTCTCACTCACTCTACCGTGGTTAATGAATAGTGAATGAAAGTATATATAAAAACAATTATTTAGATTCATTTTTTACTAATTTTTTTCCATCCCAAGGGAGGTTTGTTTTGGTAAAAAGTCACCTAGGGAATTGAAAAATAAAAGATGAGATAAAGTTGTATGGATGTAAATGATTTTTTTTTTATGAATATTGATTAATAATTATATTTTAAAAGTTTAATAGACGTGGTAAACTAATTTACATTGACACCTTAAATGAATCAACTATTTCTTGACATCACACCATATTAAAGTATAATGTAAAGGAGTGATCTGATGGAATACACAATTGCTATTAGATAAAAGTCATTTTACATTATGTCAATGTGTATTCATTTTCATTTTGCATAAAAAATTCCATCCACTTCACTTCATCACTCCCATGGTTCACAATTGATTAATCTGCATAAATAAATTTTCCTCTTCATTTCTTCTATATCACTTTTTGTCGATAAGGAATTAACTCACATGTAAGGTCGTAAGTTCAACTTCCACTATCAATGTGAGGACATTTTTAATGGATGATCAATAAGTATCATGCAAGCACTCTTTGAGCCTTAAGACATGCCTTAACCTTGGTGAGTGTCATGAGTTGCACTCACTTAAACTTTTTTCTTTCAAAAAAAAGAAATAGGATATAGATTGATAATGTAAAATGATTATAAATTGCGATGCAATAGCACTTATGTATTGAACAGTTATGCATTCAAATTTTTAAAAGTAAAAAATTTGATGATTTCAACAATAACTTTTTTTTACACTTTTAACATTCTTAACTGGCCAAAGAGACAGGTTAGTATGACACGGAAGCAAGGGACTAAATTAATAAATGAAGAAGTAAGGTAATTGTTCCTTCCTACACTAGCCTTTTTTTTTCCCTCAATAAAAAAGGAGTAATAAAAAGATTAATGGGCCTATACGGGCCTTTCCGTGAAAGTAAACAGGAACCAACGACCCGACTTAACTCTTTGCAATAAAATGTGGAAGCAGATCCTCGAAAGAACCCTAGCTGCTTAGCTTCTTCACTTCCACCGAACTCTCTCTGGTGTTAGGGTTCCTGAACTCACCGCCACCACAGGTAAACCATCTTTCCCTTGAAGATCTTACGTTTTCTTCTTCATCATGATCTATTCTGAACTATGTCTGTTCGTTCTGGAACAGGACAAATGGCTCCTAAACAACCAAGTACGGGTTTGTTCGTTGGATTGAACAAAGGCCACATCGTCACCAAGAAGGAATTGGCTCCACGTCCTTCAGCTCGCAAGGGGGTCAGTCTCATTATCATTTCAATACAGTGATTCTATATCTTCAAACCTACTTTCTGAGTTTTTTTTGTCAGATCCATTGTATGTACTAGCTTAAGGTTTTAAGTATCTGTTAAGCTCTTAGTTTTTATTAAGGACCCGTTTGGATTGGCTTATTTTTTAGCTTATGCAAGTAAATAAGTCTTTCTTTGTATTATGTTTGAATTCATAATGTATTAATTCATAACCTTGTCAAGGTAGTTTAAGTAAAAACTACTTACGAGGATATACAAACATAAAAGCTTATTTTTTTTGCATAAGTTATTTTTCAAAAGTTCAGCGATAAGCCAATCCAAACTGATCTTAAATCAGTCTGTGAGATCTATGAATAGAAGGAGAAACATGCTATGTATTGGGCAAATTATACACTATCTGTCTACCATAGGAATAAAATAATTTAATAAGATGTAATGTTGTTTATATTCTGCTCATCTTGTATGTGTGGCCCTAAAAAATGTTTTGATTCAATCAGAAAACTAGCAAGAGGGTGCATTTTGTGAGGAACCTCATTAGAGAGGTTGCTGGGTTTGCACCTTATGAGAAGCGTATAACTGAGTTGCTCAAGGTTGGAAAAGACAAGAGGGCGCTTAAGGTTGCAAAGAGAAAGCTTGGAACCCACAAGCGTGCAAAGAAGAAGAGAGAAGAGATGTCTAATGTCCTCAGGAAGATGAGGTTTGTTCTATGTTCTTTTGTTAATATTGTTATGCTTGCTTGGTATTTAGCTTATTATGATAAGCTTGTTTTTGGTTTTTGCTTATTTAGATATTTTCAACGCGCAGGGCTGGTGGTGGAGCAGGAGATAAGAAGAAATAGGTTTTGTTGTTTACTTTCGTTATGGCTTCACATGATGGGAGACAAGCTATCTAGTTTTTCTTTGCTTCAATTTTCTCAAGTTTTTATCTTTATTGTTAGAAGAAATGTGCTTTATTTAACTGAGACATGTGAGTTAATCATATTTTTGCAAGCAAACTTAGAATATTTTTGTGTATCACTAGATATCAAAAGATTTTATGGGTTTATATTTTGAAGTAGTTCTTTGTTCCTTATGGCTATGTTCATTAAACGTTATACAGTCTAAGAATGATCGATACAGTAGTTAACCAAAGGGAATTTTAAGTGATTAGGATTTAGGAGGTGAAATTTTAAGTGACTAGGAGGGGGATAACTTCAATATCATACGTTTTAAGAATGATCAATACAGTCTTTAACCAAAAGTAATTAGTTGTTGTTACTTGTTAGAAAGGGAATGACTTGAATTTAGAGGAAGAACTGAGCAAGAAAACGATATATGTTTTAGCATTTATGATCTTGTGATTGGATAGTTTGCTTTGTTCATCTATCTTTTTCACAACTATGAATCCCTTAAAGTTTAAGTAGAAGGTGTAAGTTACAACGTTAAATCAAGTTTCTTCTGAATATCCTTGGATAACATTTTTCTTTTCTCAATGGGTAGTACGTTGATCAAGACTCTGCTCTTCAAGACAATTGAAAATTTTTGTCCATAATTATAAAATATTTTCGTAAATGAAAATACTAAATCAGATGAAGACTGTGCGTGTGTTTGGGTAGGTGGTGACTAAAATTGATTTTTGTTTAGATGACTTCACAACAAAAGTAATTTATATAAAATATGTTTGGATAGATTGAATGAAAATTGTTTATAGGTTGGCAAATGATTAAAATTGGTTATCATGTTTGTTTTTACATTTCCGTAACATTACAAATTGACATTGAAGAGTCTATTTTTTGATGTCCACAATCACCTCAGTACTTGTGTACTCGTACCTTACTCGTATGCTGTACCGTAACACTATGTTACATTACATCTCTCATTTATGAACACAAAGCTTATCCAATTCTAATAGCAGCTTATCCAATTTTAATTCAAAGCTTAGTAAAGAAAAAATCCAGATAACTTCTAGTCGAGCACCATGTTGCTTTAACCATGAGTGCTAACGCACATTGAATCTATGGATTAGTTTTCGATTATTTCATCTTTCTTTCTTTCCATCGTATATATCAATCTCGCCACTGATTCTTGAATAAAACACCTCCTTTCATCAAGAAAACATGCATATACTCAGAATCGATGTTGTAGAAAGGAGAATCTAATAACAATTACTAGGGCAAAACAGCCAATACTCATGTTATGGAAAGGAGAATCAATTTTGTCCAAATTCAAAAGCTACAACATTCTAAGCTAAGAAAGGATATTTTTAGATATCGGTAGTTGTCCGGTCGTGACACACGTTTTGGCTAGTTCACCGCGAAACTAAACACCGACTATATTCACAAGAAACACTAACTTGTAAAAACCTTTATCAAACGCCACAATCAAATCGACCCACTTTCCCATAGTATTCTCGGGGCTGACTTCACAATACTTTCATATCTTGTTTCTTCCTGATGTTCTCTATTCCAAACTATCATTATGTTGAATGAATATACGAGTAATTTACCAAGACCAGTGGTTCAACATGGTATTAGAGTTTGTCGAAATCAAGGGTCATCTACCTATCCACGCACCAAACCCAAAGAGAGTGATTGTAAATAAATTTTATCGTAGGTTGTAAAACTATTGAGATGTTATAAGCTGTGAGAATTTAGTTATAGTCTTCAGTAAAAACCCATGAGAATGAGGTTTGTAAGCACGCGTGGCAACTGTGTGCGTTTGGCCAAATGTTCATCGATTGTGCGGGTAGATGATGAGATGCATTTTGCACCGGAAACCTTTGTAACAAATAACAGCTCTCTTTGTAGCCAACACTTTTTCTTACAATATTTTAACGACTAGCCTTACAGAAGGCACCAGGAAAAAAAAAATTAGAAGTATCATATTTTTTATATAGAATTTGCATCATTATTACAACTGAGTACACTCTCTCTCC
>Ga0315914_1000977_pt1 | contig 40531 bp, 24 predicted proteins | sample MpolenodulesMG_FD_203920 | JGI IMG/M metagenome (GOLD analysis project Ga0315914, IMG submission 203920) | Medicago polymorpha root nodule microbial communities from Los Angeles, California, United States - elongated nodules | ecosystem: Host-associated > Plants > Roots > Nodule | place: USA...
TGGTCGTAAATTTACAAGGCACTACTGACATAATGTAGGCTGAATTAATATGTTATCACGCTGAGTAACCATAAGGTCACTCGACAACCCTTAAGTGTGAAGACAAATTCACAAGAATTCTAAAGAAGATGCAAGTCACAAATCAAACCAATGTGTGTATGACAATACATTTACATATATCGCATAAAAACAACACAAACATAGCATGAAATATATCCAAAATTCATGATTGGAAGAAAAGAAAAATAACATTATTGTAGAAACTTAATAACGTACAATAAACTCAAATATCACAATCATGCTATAAACCAAATATTCAATTTTAAATCAGAAGAAAATTGAATCTTATATGCCAAAATTATTCATGCTACAATTGATTAACATATATACTTAATGATTCTTTAAACAAAATAAAATATAATTCTAACAAAAATGTTTTCCAGAATGAATGAAACAAACTTTATATGTCTATAAATAAACAAACAAAATTAGAATCCATATTTCTAAAAATTTAAAGAACTAAATCCTTACGTACACTACCAAAAAAAAAAAAATTGGTCATAATATTTTGAGATGTGTTGTTGAACACTATTCAAAAGAGGTAATAAAATTCCATAAATAGTTTATAGGAGGTAATAAAATTCTATAAAGCCTAACGAGTTGTGATCCATTTTCCAACATATAAAGTAAATTAGTAATATAACTATTTTAACACATACAATATAATATTAGTTTATAGGAGAGTATAGTATGTTTGTAGTGTATTACCTGAGTTATGTCATTATGTGTGGGCAAGATAATAGTTAAAGTGGGGTCAACATAGAAAAATACTCCATTATTGGTTGAAAAGGAAAGCTAGGTGTGGGTTCAGCTGACCCCAATGTGCTCTACTTGCATCCGTGCCTGGATGCAAGACATGCAATTTGATAATATAGACTTTGAACTTGATTCTAAAATAAAGATAGATGATTTCCATTCCCGCATGGTGGATGTTACAGAATTTGGAAATATTATTGATGCGTGCCGAGAGCTTTTCTCCACTTCTTTCACAAACTCCACGGTAAAGTTTATTAGGCGACAAACGAATGTGGCGGCTCATGCCCTAGCAAGAGAAGCCACATCCTTAACTAGTCCCATTATTTATTATGCAATCCCATATTGTATTGAATCTATTATTATTAATGAAATGCTATAATCATATTCCTTCAAAAAAAAGAAAATCATTAATGCTTGAATGGTATTGTAAAGCGACATAATTTTGGACAATTTTTCCCCAGAGCTACATATAATTTTGGACATGATTTATCATGCATAAATAAATTCAACGTTTAAATTATGACTGATGCTACACTGACTAATATACCCTTTAACTAAAATAAAAATTTCAAATTAATCTAAAATCCTGTCATCCATCGCTTAAGACTATCGCTTAATCATTGAAACCTGGAAACGTAATCCTAATTCACGCATTCCTCCTTCCAAACACTCACCCTGTTTTTGAAAGCTATTGCTCTTTCTCATCAAACTTGCGTGTACAGAGTCTCGTCGCACCTCCACCTTGCTCGCTCGCCGCATCTCCATCAAATTGAAAGAAAGGTAATAGTTTTTTAAACTATGTAAATTGAGTTTACGTAGTTAATGTAAACTGAGTTTACAGCTAAGTAAACCAAGTTTATGCGCGTGTGTACAAACCAGGCAGGCGCAACAACATAAGTTGTAAATCAGTAAACTTAATTTACAATAACCTCTTTAATTGTACATACGTAAACTTGAATTTACACTAATCTCTTATATACATACGTAAACTTAATTTACATTAACCTAAATTGAACATAAGTAAACTTAATTTACATTAACGCAAATTGAACATACTTAAACTGAATTTACATTAACCTAGATTGAACGTAAGTAAACTGAATTTACACTAATATGTACGTAAACTGGAATTTACACTAATCTGTTATATACATACGTAAACTTAATTTACATTAACCTAAATTGAAATGTAACGTAAACTGAATTTACACTAACCTCTTGTATACATACGTAAACTTAATTTACATTAACCCAAATTGAACATACTAAACTGAATTTATTGAACATACGTAAACTGAATTTACAATAACCTAGGTTGAACGTATGTAAACTGAATTTACACTAATAATATGTTATATACATACGTAAACTTAATTTACATTAACCTAAATTGAACATACGTAAACTGAATTTACATTAACCTAGATTGAACATACGTAAACTTAATTTACACTAACCTCTCACTTAAAATCAAATTAACAGGCATATCTCATACCAAAACAAACAATAAACAAATAGAAACTCATTGAAAATGAAATTCATGAAATTCACTAACCTTTATGAATATAGTACAGATCAATGACAAAGATGTTGATTCAGATTTTGATTCAGATTTTTTTAAAATATCTATGGTGATTTGTGGATGAAAGGGGGGTGAGAGTTCAGAATGATCATAAAAGTTGGGTTTTTAGAAATTTACATAAAGAGGACAATTTTGGTATTATTGTAAAATTTTAAATAAATTTGAGTGTAACTAGAATTACATGGGGTGAGACTAGCAAGAGTCTTAAATTATTTGCACAAAATATTATTTGTAAGGACCTTTTATGTTTTGTAAGGGATGTGGGGCCGAATTTGAATGAAGGAAATGAGAGGGAAAATTGGAGGGAATTAGAGCTAGGGTTATTGCAAACACAACAAGAGAAGGATTATTCGTGGAAGGGAAAACAAGACAAAACCATGATCGGGAAAAGAAGAAAAACCATAAGAAAAAGAGAAAAACGCATTCGCCGTCGTCAACGTAGATCAGCCTCAGTCACCGTAGTTCAGCCTCAGCCACAACCTGAAAAAGTTCCCTCGGAACCTGTCGAAATCTGTGACGATGAATTAATTAACAGACGTCTCCCAGCAGCACCGTCGCAAACTCGGTTTAGTTTGAAGAGAGAAAAGGTTGCTGATTGTCTTCGCCAACTAGGGATTCATTAAATGGCTTCGATGTCCCCAAAAAGGCGGAAATATGTTTCAAGAAGTTTCTGTTTTCGATCTCAATACTTGTGGTAGTGGTATACTTCCTAGCCCTAGTGAATTAAAGCTCAAAACTACTCTCGGTGGTCCCTTCATATTGCAGGTTTCAATTTTCATTCAGTTTCCTGCAATTTATTGTTTCATTTTTTGTATCATTTGCGGAAACTGAACACTTCACATCCAAATGCATTGGCAGGTCGATGAATTTGTCAATATGTTCACTCCTCCGGATGAACAACAAGGGATACCTCCTCCAGGGATTGATAGGATGTTGTTCTTGACGATGGCCGATGGTGTTCATACAGTCCATGGAATGGAGTCCTTGAAGAAGCCTATTGAAGCCATTCAAGTTTGTGCGTGTGCGCCTCTTGGATTAAAGGTTTCCTCGATGCCACCAGTCATCCTTTTCATCTCAATACATACTTACATATATATTGCTTTTATTTGCTATTGGTACTCGTAGGTCGAAATCTCTAATGTACAGGTGTGCAATGGAACTTTGCGCCTGTTTGCTTCCTAAAAATATTAGAGTATTGGGGGGAGGATTAGTTGATGATCCAGTCACAGTTGCTGAACGTTGCACATCACTCATAAATAGGCAAGAACCATAACCATGATTATAGATAGGTTCATTTTCATTTTCAGGTACTACAAATTACCTGATGATCTCATAACAGAAGGCTGCAACAAAACAAGTGGACTGGTTGTTTGTTTTGGTGAAATGGTAATAGATTTTATTCCAACAGTGGGTGGAGTGTCTCTAGCCCAAGCGCCTGCTTTCAAGAAATCTTCTGGTGGTGCTCCTGCAAACGTGGCAATTGGCATCTCTAAGTTGGGGGGTTCATCTGCATTTATAAGCATGGTGTACATCTATGTCTATTTATTCACATGTTTATTTGGTTTTTTGTTACTATCTACCGGACTTCCATGTCTGAATTGTTCAAATCTTTATATTTAACAAATCTGTAATGTGTTGGGTTATTTGAAATTGATTACACTTTTTTAAATGGTATGAGTGTTTCGAGGTATATAAATAAACTCTCTGAAAAGTGAGTTTGGGAATGTAACATTGTCATATTTGGTTAAAGTTCGTGCATTTTGAGGAATATCTTTTACTCGTATTTTCTATTTTTCATTACCATCGAATAGAAACCACTTTAAAACCTAACCAACTATAACTTTCCATTTCCACCCCATTCTACCTTCCCTTTTCTTATTTTTAAATTAAATAAATTTAAATAATATTCCTAGAATTATCATGTATTTACTTGTAGATTGTACCTAAAAATAACACTTCTTGTAGTAGTATTCTGAATTTTAGGAATGTGAATCTATGTTGGCTGAGAAAATGATAGCTTAACTCATTACCATCTGTGTTTTAGGTTGGAGCAGATGAATTTGGGTATATGTTGGTTGGTATTTTAAAGCAAAATAATGTTGATACATCTGGCATGCGGTTTGATTCTAATGCTAGAACCAGATTGGCTTTTGTTACACTTAGAGCTGATGACGAGCACGAGTTCTTGTTTTCCCAAAATCCTAGTGCTGATATGCTTCTGGATAAGTCAGAGCTTGATCATAACCCCATCCAGAAGGTGCCTTTAGTTTACATCTCTGTTTATACAATGTGGCCATAAAGACCTATTGTTTAAGTCTGTATAATTTTAATTTAATACTTATTGCAGGCTAAAATATTCCATTATGGTTCCACGAGTTTGATTGATGAGCCATGCAAGTCAGCTCATCTTGCTGCCTTGAGAATTGCTAAAGACTCTGATTGCATTCTCTCGTATGATCCGAAATTGAGATTGGCACTATGGCCATCAGCTGAGGCTGCACGAAATGGTATAATGAGCATATGGCATCTAGCCGATGTCATAAAGGTAAATTTTATTTGTCTAGTTTTTTACTTTTATACAATACACTTTATAAATGTCATTGCACGCCATTCTTTTTCCTTTCTGAGTCTATTTGAAGTGTTATTTTCTTATGTATTGCAGATTAGTGAAGATGAGATTACTTTTTTGATTGATCGTTGTGATCATTATGATGATGATGTTGTATTAGACAAGCTTTTTTACCCTAATCTCAAGCTTCTAATTGTTACTGGTGGGTCGGAGGGTTGTAGATATTACACTAAGGTAAGCTTGCCAAAGTCATTTAACTCAGATTTTAATTGTCTGAATAGGTTTTATAATCCCTCATTTCATTATTTTCTTTGCTCTTTATTCTGATGAGTGAACTGAAATGTTGGATGTGAAAATCGAATTTTATAAAATTGTGAAGATTAGTGGAGAGCATGCCACATAAGATTGGTTTGTTGCGAGTGAGTCTTAGAAAATGTTGCATTAATTAAGTTGTGTTTAGAAAATGTTGCATTAATTGAGTTTTCCAAGCCAGCAACTCAAATCTTCCATTGTACTTTGAGCTTTAACTTTGTTCATTTACTGTAATTTTGTAATCAATTAAGTGGTTAACATTTGCTCTTAAACTATGTACATCAAGATAGATTCACTTTTGCAAATAATATTTGGGTCTTGCTAAGGAAGCCAAAAGTAGCATGTTTACATTGGTTTCAACAACATTTTGAGTTTTAAAAAGTTAAATTTATCACTTTTCAACATTTTTCAACTATATTTCTATTTTTATCCCCTTATCCAATGCTTCAAGGGCAATGGTTAGCATTCTCCATAGTATTTTTATGTGTATCATGGTTTTGAGGCAGCTGCATATATTTAAACCAGAAAATCAAATAAAACAATTGTACCTACCATCACTTGAATAACACGAAAATTTTTATCCAGTTATTTGGCATGTGTGTGTCATAAGTAACCCTTTAAACCCACAAGATTGTGTGTGCTTTAAGTTCTGAACCACAAGATTGAGGAGAAACATATCACAAGACACATTCTAACTTTGTCTGAAGGCAACAACCATGAATCACTTGAGTATGTTTTTGCACTAGAGCATTATTAGCCTCAATTTTCAATGAGTGCTATTTTAAAGTAAAGGACCAATAATCAATATGACAAAATTGATCCTACTGAAAATAAGTGTTCTGTCAAATGAAACTTTGAATTTACAACATCAGAAAAGAAAGTTCAATTAAAACTAGATGGCTGAGGAAGTTAGCAAGCACCCCACATTTACAGCATTAAGAAATAGACTAACTTGTATGATTAGTTAGTAGTATTACATGAAAATTTATGACGCCTGCATCATCCAAGTGATGATGTATATTGGCAGTGACAGAAATACCAAGTTAAACAACCAAAAACCAAATCAGGAAAACCAAAAAAAGAAAAAACGATTTTATCATTTGAATCTCAAAATCCATTTACTTGCTGTACTTCATTACTTTTTTCTTCCTTCTATTTGTGTTACATATAAGGTGGATAAGTAAGTTCCTCTTATCCTTAGCCATGAAAACAATAATTATATGGGCTTGCTTTTCTGTCTGCTGTTCTTTTCTTCCAATCTTGGTGCTGCAAAAATGTTTAGGGTGAGTTAAGTCGTATTAAGTATAACTATGCGTCTGCTTACCAAGTCCATTAGCCTCGGATGTCCTCATGATTCTTAGCCTCCTCACAGAACAAAGGAACATCCTGAATGTTATATGAAAGAGGGAGATTAATAAATATCAATGAAGAGAAAACATGATATCTCTTCGGTATTAAATCACAAAAAGGCAAACTAACATGAAACTACAAACAAGCAATATTTTCCCGGGTTCCAGAACAAAGTCACAGGCACTATCTAATATAGGAAGTCCTGATTTTTGTGGACTCGTAATGGGCTGGAGGTTTGTGCTGAATGGTGGATTATGTTATGCAATATAAGTATAGGATGTGCAAATAGTAATAAATTGTGATATAATATTGCCTATAGCTTGAATTTCTGAAACCAGTGATATTATAGAACCATGAGAATGAGTGTCCCTGCACATTAAGCATGGGAACATATGAATGCTCACGCATAAAGCCGTCCCTGCAGAGAGACATGAAAAGAGTCTCCCTGCAGAGAGACCAGTTGCTAAACCATTGAACAAGATATTAACCAAGAGAATCAATACAGTAAACAAGCTTTAACCGCATGATTTTTTGTTGAACATAGGAACAGGCTATTAACCCACTCACTTGCTAAACCATATCTGGTGAGAATGAGATTTTATCATAGTGAGAGGGACTTTTATTAGACTTAAAATTAAAATGCATGGCTAAGATTGAAAAGTTCTTTGAGAGACTTCACGTGACCTTTTTAACAACCTAATCCCAGTAAAATTGCAGCCAACAAATTTGGCTTCTCCTCTTGCATTAACCCAACCCACCTATTCTTCTTCCTCCATTAACATTTTCTAAGACCATCCCGTTTCTTCTTCCCAGCCCCTATTAGACTCTTACTTCATGTGCATGAACAACTATGTCTTCTCTCAACCGTGTCTCTTCCTTTATTTGCATTTTTTTTTGTGTTTCCTGTTTTGAACCTTCAGTTTTTCTTTGCTCGCTCACAATTGTCCAGTAAAAACTTTCGATTTCAGCCTAGCAATTGTTTCTATGCCCTTTTTTATCAAATAGTTGAAACTTGGCAATTGGAACTGAAAGTTTGAAGTAAAAAATAACATGAAAATTTAATTATGTCATCTAACATGCCAGATCCCTTCTCTCAAGATGGAACTGGGAGCCGAATAATGAAATTAGTTTCGATAGTGCCATATTATTGGGAAAGTCAAAATCATGGGCATATATATGTACTACCACGCAAATGGCTTAAAAGTATGCATAAAGTTGAAATCTTTGTATCAAATACTCAAACTCAAACTGTAACAATGCCTCTGACTATTTTTTTTTCTTCTAAAGTACGACCAACTATTGCTACCATCATATTAACAATTTAAGAGTCCAAAAATTAGGAAACGGAAAACAGAGGAAACAAGAGAAGAGAAGATATCGTAGTGGTGATGGATGAAAGACGGGACAATGCAGAGATAGAAGCAGTGGAAGAAGCAAGTTGTAACGACAAGTTTTTAAATTTGGAGATGTTGGGGACGGGAAGGAGAGTCGTGTGTGATATATATATCTATAACTTCAATGCAATAGAAAACTAGTTTACTTACCCCCACGGAACATCTCCAACAAGCATCCAATCTCCTTCCTTGTCTTCATAAGTGAGTACAAACTTGGACGATCCATCCAACAGTATTGAATGCCTTTCTCCTCTGGTACTCATGTTGCGATCCTCCCCATTTGATCCTATTGACCATGATTTCAATACCATTAGGGAAAAAAAGTAATAAAACGCATCAAAGAGAAAAACACAATTAATTTATTTTTTTCAAAATAGAAACATGATATAGACAATAATAGAAAGCATAGCATGCTGCATGTACAAGTGTTGAGATCATATCTCAATCAATAACTATACTTAACAACAAAATTTTTTTTTTAATGGTAGAAACAGTCATATTGTGGTATATTTGTTTACATTTTGCCCAATGCCATTGTGCGGTTTGAAAACATAAAAAAAGAAGTTGCTTCATAAACAAAGGAAACAATACCTTACTATTAAACTATATTTAAAGCAGTAACAAAAAAAGTATAAAATGGATAAAATATTCACCATGAAGATAAAATTCTTGGTATCTTGAAAACATGACAGAATTCAATGGAGTGGCATTCTCTTTATTATGATGAGTATAGAAACCAAGAAAATATACCTTTGCAAGTGACGCTTGTAGTTGATTCGTCAAACATGTCCTCCAACGTCTGTGCCAATGTTTCATAGGAACTGTGAGCACTCAAATCAACCTTTCTTCCAATAGGTATCCCATCCATATTTACTTTGACAAACGGGGATTTCCTGAGGTGTCTTTTTTCTTTGATATTAATGTTGTTATCATCATTTCCGTTGTCAGTACTCTTCCTTACCACAGTATTATTATTCTTGCTCTTCTCGGCCACAGAGTTGAATGCTTCAGTTGATTTAGCGTTGGCATTAAAGCTATTCACTCGATATGATCGAAGGGGCGGCCATCCAACTACTTGACTGTTTTGGTAAATTCAATCACAAAAGAAACGACAACCCCATCAGTGAAGGACTGAGAAAATAAACCAGTAAATATTTGATTAATTTGTTCTTCTACGGAAGGGGCCAGCATGATACCACATACACTCCCTTCTTACCTAGCATATATCTGCCAGACTACCACTGATTATAAGATATAATTTCCCCTTTACATTTTTTAAGTAGCTGAATCAAATTAAAAGGAAACTCTTAATTATGCATTAGATGAAATGTTTAGAATTGGAACAATAATTAACTAATCAAGAATCAATGCCATATAAGTTCAGTTAAATCTACAGAAAATTACAGCATTATTGGTCTTCAGAGTTGAATATTACAGCGTTGAGAATTAATGGTGTGAATCTATGACACATAAATGCAACCATATATGTCTAGATCATCTTAAAACATAGATAGTAAGTTGAAAATACCATTATCATCCCTCCTCACATCACAGTTACTATCAACTAAACCCTCTTGCAGATTAATACAAAAAATAAAATAAAAAATCCTCTTGCAGATTACAGCAATACAGAAACAAAAAGAGTTATCATACATAGCCAATCAAGTAAAATCAAATTGGTTTCTCTTAACCCCTAAAGTCATTGTCTTTGAAATTTCCAAACCAATTCCAGCCTATTGAATTGAATTGAATTTCTAACACCATGTGACCCTTAATTCCACAAACTAGCAACAAAAAAACTAAATTTTGGACAGACATACAAACAAGACCCCATATGGGCCATATCTATGAATATGCTACAACACCAGATATGATCAAATCATAACATTGATCATGCAACATAATAATCTACTAAAACAAAATATAAAAAGGAAAATTTAGATGGTAATTAAACCTGGGACGGTTGGTAGCATCAAGAGAATCAGCAGGTCTTTTGGTTCCAGCAGAGGAAGGTGAAGAAGGAGAAAAATCCTTAGCAGTGAAAATTCTAGCATAAGAACCATGATGATGGTAGTTATGTGATTTTGCAGGGTGAGAAAGGCTCAACCCAAGACCCAATTCAAGCTCAGACTCATCTGGGCTAGAAGAATCCTCAGAAGAAAGTGTCAAGTTTTCATCTTTAGACATAGTAGACATGACCCAACACAAAAAAATCAACTGGGTAGTGAAAAAATTTGATTTTTTTGAAGAAGAGAAAGAAAAGAAAAGGGTGGATGAGTTTGAAGGGTGTAGAGAGAGTAATAAATGGTTAGGTGAGAAGAATGAATAGTGTGAAGTTGAAGAGAAAGAGAAAGAGAAGGAGAAGAAGGAAAGGAAAAGAGTGTGGGCCCCACGTGTCTGGTCTAGTTTGTTTGTGCGTCCATCAATGAATGGTTTTGCTTTAAATTGGTGGTACAACTTTTCTATCTTTCTTTCCTCTTCTTCTAGATTCTCTCTCTTGTCTTTGTCTTTGTCTACACTCTACGCTCTGCTCTGCTCTGCTCTGCTAGCATTTTCAATTTCTCCTCCTTAATCATATCGCACAAATTCATTTTTCTCTGTCAAACTAACTACAAATTAAATAAATTGATACATTGTTCATATAAAAAATTTAAAATTCTCGAGTAATCATTTTTTTTAACTTTATTATTTGGTCGAATGATCGACTAATTTGATTGGTTCAATCTCACTCTTGCGAAGACCTCGTTTAAACCTAAAGCAATACTTTCTATGGACAAACCTACCAAAATTTTCAAACATATTTTCGACAGTTTTGGCCATTGCTATTGTCAAAATAACCGTCAGAAATTATCGTGTGCTTTAAATTGCTTGTAAGTCCATGATTTCTTGTTGTATATTATAAATTTGCTAACATTTCGAATAATTAATTTTCAAAGTATTGAAGTGTATTGTTATAAAATATAATTGAAAGATGATATCATGTAATTCGATAATATAAATGTCATGGAAAATAACAAAATGAGGTTTAATATATCATTGATCAGTTTGTTCGTTAGTATGTTTAAATATATGATAAATTAATTATTTATTTAAATAAGTTCATGTGAAATAAGTCTTTAAGCAGGCTAACAAGTTGTAACAGACTTTCAAAAAAGTCGGTCTTAGGCCTAAAAAGATGTCTATGACAGATTACATGTGAGACCTAAGTCTTTGATATTTTGACCAAATTAGACTTAGTTTTTATAACACCTGACCCTGACCAACTTATAGTTTGGTCTTTGATTAAATCTAAATATGAGGGATTCTTCAACAATTTATATCAATGGAGTACTCGGCCACTTAGATTGTGTGACCATTACCTAAAATTTGATTGTGCTTTTGGATTGTTTGATATGCTAAAAGATTAAGTATGATACTAAACAACACAATATAAGACCAAAACTATTATGTTACTGAACATTTTTTTGTCTTAAATGATGTTTAGTGAACAAAATGTTATTTTGGTATTTTAGACAACTTGTAATTTGGATAAAAAATTACGTTGTGGTTTAGTGAGAAACAAGAATTTCAGTTTTTGTCATATTCATTTCCCCCAAATTTGTCATATCGTCAGAACAATTTTAAAATCAAATACAGTATAACTGGAGTTGTTTTATCTTGTCCCTTGTTTAGGTTGGTAGTGTCATTGTGTTTTGGTGTTTTTGTTCTTTTGTATCTTTTCAATCTTAGCACTTCATGTATTTTGATTGTTCTATTGAAAATATAAATTATTAAACTTTTACAACATTAAATACACGAGTTTCAAAAATTAATTTTATCTTTTTTTTAACTTGTGTTTTAGGTGCATAAGTTAACATTTTCTTCGTCTATCTTAAAGGGAGAACTTTCTTTAAAAAAAAAATTCTTAGATGGAGTACTATTATTATTTAATGAAGGATTTTTTTATAATGGTAAATTTGCACATGTTAAAAAGTTCAAAATAATAAGTTTGTTTTAAAACTAGTGTACTAATTAATTGTTGTTTTTTCAAATAAAATTGTTACTTTTAGTTTCTTTAACATGTGTAATATTATACTATAATAGACAAACCTTTTCATGAAGGAGAATGTTAACCAGTGTCTCAAGGGCATTGGTTAATCCTTTAAAACAAATAAGTTTTTATGAAGAAGTTGTGTAATCATTGCTTGATCGAAAGTATGTTAACAATTGCTCTGAGAACACTGATTAGCAAAATCCTTTATCGAAAACCTTGTGGTTTTTTTATTACAAATTTCCTACCGCTAATTAAATGACACATGTCCAAAGTTTGTGATTATTGATTTTTTTTTCCTGCAGATATACAGAGCGAGCGAAGATATGAGATGAGATATTGGCGAGAAAATGGATATGGTAGAATCAAAACAGAAAAGATATGCAAGTGTGGTAGGACCCAGGGGACCAACATACATGCGTTCCAAACGACAAGCCGACAAAGGAGGGGACCAAACATCACACGGCTCGGGAAAAGAAACATAGCCTGTCATTTTCTCAAGAAAAACCTGTTAAGTATGGTGGCCGTGTGGAATGGGGACATCACACCACACCTCACCATCAGGTCGTGACCCATTCCTCTTGCTTTGCCTATAAAATCATCCATGTTTTGTGTAGACATGGAGATAAAATAAGAAGTCTATAAGGCTAGACAAAGTGAGTGAGAAAAATAAAGATTTTTGAAAGAAATAGAAACATTTACTACTTATTTCATTTGATTATAGAGCAAGCAAAAGAAGGGTCTCCTCTCTAATGATATTTATTTAGGAAGAAACGAATGATCCAAAAAGCACTTATAATTAAAGGAAGAGTGTATAAAATAATACTCCGTATATTAGAAGGGAACTTCTACGGTACACCCGCAAATTATGGTGTACCGGTACTCTTACTTTAAAAAATCTATAAATTAATCATCATTTTTATGAAATAAAGAGCTATTTGTATTTTAGAAAATATCATTTCATAAGAAAAAACATTATTTCATTGTTTATAAAAATCATAGTAATTTTTTTTACATTTTATTGTAAAAAATAATCAAAATTCTCTATTATGAGTACTAAAAATTCAGAAAAATTAAATTTTATTTCGTCGACGTTTTTGATAAATAAGATTTAATTATTATAATTATAGGTGATAAAAAATAATTTTTCTCTTCAAAAAATTACACATTTAACTATTAATTTAATAATTTGGTGTACCAATACACTCAAATCTTTGGATGTACCATAGAATTTGCCATATTAGAAATGGGGTATTCAATTCTTTTAATAAAAGTTTTTTTTAACATGATTCTTATTTTTTATTATTTATAGAAAAACTAGCTGAAAGAACGTGATGCTCTATCCATTTTTCTACTATGTTTAATTATAATTAAAAAAAAATCAACTTTGACATATACTATGATTAAATATTTATTTTTAAAATTTTTTTTAATTATATTTAAATGTTTAAAATTGTTTCAATGGTAGTAAGATTTTTCACATTTTCACTACCAAAAAAGAAAAGATTATTCACATTTTGTAACCAAAAGATTATTCATATTTTAATTAGATTTAACTATTTTAAATTAATAATTTAAATAATATAATAAAAAAGATAAATTGATGGTTGTACAAATATTATTTCTCCATTTTTAAGAGAAAATTGTCATAAAAAATGGTTGTACAAATATCATTTCTCCATTTTTTAAGAGGATTGAGTTATCAGATTTATCACACCACTCTCTTTATTTATCTCTGTCAAGGGTCCATCAACCATTTTCCCTTAAAAAATTAATATTTTCACTTTACTATTTTATAACAACACTTGGCTGGTTTCCTCAACAAAAAAAAAACAACACTTGGTTGATATGATGATATTGACTTGGGATCTGGGAGTGTGCTTCTCCTCAGGTCTCAATCTCAGGTTCGATTCTCTCTGGTGTCAATTTGGATAAGTTAATTTAGCTTATTGAAAAAATAACAACACTTTTGTACGTTTAAAAAAAGCAACACTTTTTGAAAGGAAAAAAAAAACATTTTGGACATATATAATAGCACATTATTGCTATGAAAAAATTCAACCGTGTGAACTTTAAGCAAATTTTAATGAAAAATGAATTTTATGTTTCAAAATGAATTATACATTTTCCCTTCTTTTTAAGTTGCTTCTTTTGTAAATAAGAATTTTTCCTATTAATTTTCATTTTTCAAAGTTTAATTCAACATTAATTATGATTATATGAATAACATTTTTTACTATTTAATGAAAAGATATAAATAAGTGAAATCAGATAATAAATAATCATTGTCATTATAGAAAAAGACAAATGAGTCATACAAAATTTATTGGTTTTTTAATATTGATATGTTTAGAATGTTTAAAACGCAACCAAAAAGGAAATTGAGTGAGTATAAAATTCATTCAATGATATAAAATTGTACATAGAATAAATGAAAAAGGCTGTTTTGAACTTTTGTTTATGAAGAAGATATGGGTTCCCCATTTCATAAACTTGGCTTTCGGTTTAGTGGATATGTGGGGAGAGATGAATGAATGAATGAATGAATGAATGAATTTGGCAGGCAATTATATTTCCACCCTTTGCCCAATCTCTTTTCTTATTTATTTTTGTTGTGTTGCAACATAAATGTAAATCACATAGGATGAGGCTGACCTCACCTTAAGTTGCAGGGTACATACACACTCGACAGTCGATAAAAATATACAAAAATTCATCATGCTTCATACATTATCTGATAACAACTTGAGGTGGGGACCCTGTCACTGATTAGTGCTTAAATTTCACTTTTAGCTTCCAAAATTTTGAGCCCATCAAAGTTCCCTATTTGTTTGAGCCTAAATTGGCCCCCCAAGTCACCAAAAAATATGTCAATGTCTTACAATATTTTGTTGTTTTGTGGGGATGGTGACAATAGGGATTGGTCTCATTACCACAAGCATTAATTATGCATGATATAGTAGAACTAGAAGATTGCAGCTACCAGTTGAGATCAATGCAATCCTAGTATTTTTTACTAGACTGCAATACTTGTTTGGAGAAAAACATCACTAGTAAAATACAATAGTCTAAGCTAAGGTTAATATTAAAACAGGTTTTACCAAAGTAAACATGAATTGGTAAAAGAAAATACTTTGGTGACAGAATAGCAAGATAATTCAGCACAAGTTACATCAATTTAGGTTCAAACAAAATTTCCCTTTTCTAACATCTCTATCATCATTGAATAATGCCTCACAATCCCTAACATAAGCCTACAAATAGAAACCAGTCAAGAACAACAAATTGATCTATGCTTGCTTGCAAAAGAAGAAAAAAGGGTCTCAAATGCTTTAACATATAAAAGAAGATAACTACAAGTCTACAACACCTAAGATTGATACCAGTAACTGCATATAACCACCTCAAATCTTGATTGATGCATTAATATTTTTCAAAACATATTCCAATTGTGAACTAGGCTGAGCTGGATAATCATCACCGAAACTTCGGAAGCCCATTCCGCAATATGATCTTTTGTCTGCTTGATCTACCACGCCTCCCTTGTATTATTGCCCCCGCCTCTGCCTGTCAATGGTGATGTTCACATAATTAAGATAACATATAACATTCGAATTAAGGCTTTTCCACTGATAATAATCAATGCCATATAACTTGGTGTTAAAAATTTAGTTACTCTAATGATATGGACCTTATTAATTGTTTGTTCAATTCAAAGTTGGATAAAATCACAAAACTTAACCTCCAAATTCAGGAAAACATTATAGTGAAATAAATTAGAGGTACTTACATTAGGACCGTCAGGTATCTGAGGAGGCTCCTCCTGAACAGCATCCATGTTTTCGGGGGTTGGATCATCAACATTAGCAACACTTACTGAATTTGACGAAGATGCCTCATCCTGTGCAGGTGGAGTTTCCCTGACATTATGTTGAATTTGAAGATCATAACGGCCCCTTTGTTTTTTTTGTGGTTGTAGTTGTTGTTGTTGCAGTGTTGGAAACTCAATGTCATTCACCTTCTGAGACATTAACTGTTCAAACCTTTTCACCGCTGACTCATCCAAATTACCATTGTCCGTAACTAACAACAAAAAATAACACATAATTCAAATATAACCCAAATAATCAGAAAATTGATGCTACATTATAGACTATAGTATGAAATTAAAATAATATTATAAACTATGGTCTTAAATATAAGCAAAAGATCAATAATTACCGGGTGGTGGATGCTCGGAATGAAATCCAGGATCAATATCTTTGGATGTGATATCAAGAGCATCCATGTTTTCCTTGTCCCTGCCACCAGAATCACGTTCCTTTGTATTATTTCCCCCGCCTCTGCCTGTCGATGTTGGTGTAGTAGGCGTATCTGACTGCAACATTAACATTCATAACATATAGCATTTGATTTAAGGCTTTTCCACTGATAATTAATCAACCATATAACTTTGTATTTAAAACTTAGTTACCTCAATGATGTGGACCTTATTAATTGTTTATTCAATTCAAATTTGGATAAAATCACAAAATTTAAACTCCAAATTCAGGAAAATATCATGGCAAACATTATATTATACTAAAATTAATTAGAGGCACGTACAATAGACCTGTTAGATACCTGTGAAAACTCCTCTTGAACAGCTACAGGTTCTTCTATCTCAAGAGTATCCATGTCTTCATCAGCATTAGCAACACCTGGTGAATTTGATGAAGATGCCTCTTCCTGTGCAGTTGGAGTTTTTGAGACAATAGGTTGATTTTGAAGATCATCACCGCCCGGTAACCCAATGTCGTTCTCCAATATTAGAGACATTAACTGTTTTAAATCTTCTGTGAGATTCCTACCTTGAATTTCAGGAGCAAAACGGCCCAGTAACCTAAATGAAGTTTTACTGAACTCAACTAACAACAACAAAAAGTAACACATAATTCAAATAAAACCCAAATAATCAGAAAATTGATGCTACATTATAGACTATAGTATGAAATTAAAATAATATTATAAAATATAGTCTTAAATACAAGCAAAAAGTCAATAATTACCAAATGGATGTGGATGCTCGGAATAAAATCGAGGATCAATATCTTTGGATGTTATTGGGGCTACTGGTTTTGATTCATGTGATACAAGATGATGATGAGTAATGATATGAAGAATATCATTCTTTATAAAATAGCCATTACCGTTTCCTTGTGGAGCAAGATAAACGGTGTGAACAAACTTGCGACATTCTGCAATATCTTTGATTTTCACAAATCCTGAAACAACAAAAAGCACACCACGACCCCAACATTCAAGAAAGTGTACTGTATTGGTTTGTATAGTATCGAACTTGAGTGACAGTATAAGATTATGAATTTGGTTGAGTTCGGTAGCGGTTGTGACTGTGTGGCCGTTGATGACAAGAATCATGGTGCTGTTTTCGGTGTAGAAGTAATGCATGTTGTTAGCATCACTACAAAGAAGTCGATAGTATTGTGAAGCAAACTGCGTGACACACAGAAATTATAACATTAATATCGTTTCATTATCATTAATCAAGAAAAAAAATGAAAATGATGAATGAATACGTTGTCAAGAGGAGGCATGTCAGCCATTTTTTGAGCTCCCTTTGAGATAATTACAGAAGGAAGATTGCGTGAGTTGTTTTTCTTTGAGGGATTGTATGTGTCTCTGTGCTGAAAAGATGAGGAAAAGATTATTAAAGAATTAATCAAGAAACACACACAAAGCAAATCAATGCAGTTGAATAAGAAATTTTATTTTTCTTGGAAACTACTTACGAAGAAGAAGAAGAAGAAGAAAGAGTGAAAAGTAAAATAAAGAGGGTTTGGTTATTGAGACTTGAGATTAACAAAGAAACCTTCTAAATATGAAAAGCAAAATAAAAGATTATAAAGAGAATATTAGACTATAGAAGTGTCGGTTAGTTTTTCTTTTGCTTTCCTTTCTTAGTTTGCTAAAATATGGCGAATAGTTCATAAGATAGTTTATTATAGTTGAGCTTATGAATTAAGGGTTGAATTAGTTTATAATTATGAGATGACATAAGAATAATATATTTTATTTAATCTTTAATTTCTTTTAATATTACGGACTTCTTTCGAAACAAGCCTATAAGCTACTGAAAATTAACTTATCAAAAATGGTATAAGATATAAGTTCATGAGAAATCGATGGTTACCAAACAAGTCTATTTTAGTCAAATAAGCTTATACGACATAAGTTATAAGCTCAAAGATGGGAAGCACCCTTAATTGTGTGTTTGTGGTGTGGTGTATATGTAATTACATAAATATTTTTTAGGGGATTTTGAATTTCTAATCACCATTACTCAAAGTTACATGGTCGGATACACGAATGACTTTTAGTGATGGATAGCTACAAAATTTGTTGTATCTCACGCCATTTTCTTATGCAATGTGTGAAGAATGTTTCCTGAATTGATTTTTTTTTTTGACAAATCCTTAATTGAAAAATGTTGTAGTGTCTATTTTGAGGTATGTAATATTATCTACAACTACAAGATTTTGGTAGTGGCCTCAAAATGAAAAAAATATATGTTGAATTAAGAATGTTACATGAATATCTCAGAATACATTAGTAAGATAAACAATTTGTGTCTTCAGTAGAAAACAAACTGTCCATGCACACAAAAAGGTATGTATGATCTGCCAAAACTTCACTCTTACAAAAACATTCTTATTTAAAATCTTAACCATATAAAAGGGCAAATCAATGAACAACATAGTAGTATAGGAATCATGTTCAAACTGAGTTTGATGCCCCTTCTTTCAAGCATGGCCTCTTTTAAGATCAAAAGTTTGAAACGTGCACTTTGCTTTTGGAGGAACTTTGCCTTTGGCTTTGATTAGCCAAAACCTTGGCATGACCTCTCATGGCCCCTCTTGCATCTTTATTCCTCTTAGGTAAGGATACATTGTTGTTCAGATCATGTATACTTCCAATTAATTCATCATTATCTGAAACAAAATTCATTAAAATTATCACGTTTATACACGAATGACAATTTAGTAATAATCATATTCATATATAAAATGTACACATTAATTACCCTATTAATTTTTTAACGTACGTGAAAAATACCAAAATGGACTTATATACACGGACAAATGTAGTATTACCGGGACTAGATAGGACTGCACGTGGGCGTATAACAGAACTAGCTCTTGCATTTTCTTTCGAAACAACCTCGCCAGCTCGATTGCTATTCTTCAATATTCCTGTGGAAGTTGAAATATCATTCATTAATCAATACTTCCATTACCAAAAGAAAGCAATGTAAATTGACATTAGATGTAGAATTCAACCTTTGGTTGAAGGAGTGAATCTTCTTGTTATTATATGTTGAGGACAAGCCTTTGTGTTTTTGGAATATGATCGTTGACTTTTACTCTGATTCTCCTCTTCTGCATTTAAAGATTAACAATTTCATGTTTGAAGCCGATGCCGGCCGGAAAAGAAAATTGCAAATGCAAAAATTAGGAGTTGAGATTCTCTCAATTTCACAAAAATTAGAGAGGATCTTGACACGAAAAATAGAGATTATTGCTAAACCAAATCAAAAGATCCATGTAGACGAATTACCTTCAAAGTGTAAAGACTCAATGAGCTTCAAAAAAGCCAAAATTCCACTATCATTTTCAGGATAAACATAGTCTTCTTGCTCTGTGACCCTCACTTTCACTCTTGGATACACTTCAAAAAACAGCACAAGTTTAAGTTAGTGAGGAAAAAAGTGATCAAAACTATACTAGTTTTGTGTATATATTTGAAGGAAACTCACTTTAATATTTTGTTTTGAAAAAGTTTGAAATAGAACTGATGTTGAAAATTGATAGAGGATAGTTGTAGAGTTGAACACTTGTTCTAGTTTATAAAGCTGAGCCTCATACACAATTACAACCTAGCTATTGTTGGCCCTGTTAAATGAGTAAAAAGGAAGTAACAAAAAAGTGACAATGATGTTTCTTTGCTTAAACATCAAGTAGGTAAGATTGTTCAGATTACATGTGAGTGGCATTGAGTGAGAGTCATCAATTTTATAACATCCTATTAACTGAGACTCAAATTTGGTTCAAAACATAATTTGGTTGATCATAACTTATGAGACAACCATAATTTACAAAGAAAAAATAAGTATTTGCATGAAAACCAAAGCAATAGAGAGATAAAGTAAAAAATAATGTGAATATGAGAGAGAAATTTATCACAAAATATGTTCAAATATCATTTCTCCAAAAAATAATACCATTACAATATTTTCAAATAGCTCAATTGTAAGCCAACCAAATTATATTAAACTTATCACGTACGCCCTTTTCCATAATGATGACTTAAGCCACAAAATTAATTGCATGATGCAAAGGAGGCAAAGCAACTACTAAAACAAAACCACAATAAGACACTACTCCACAAGCCAAAAAAAAGGACATTCAAAAAAGATAATTCTTTAACACCCACCACCAACACATATAGATGTGATTCATTCAAAAAATCAAATCACGTTTTATCAAATTGTATTTTGTTGGAAGAATCGGTGGCTTCATTATTTTGAAATAATTCAAATTGTACATATAAGCCAATAATACTTTACACCACAAAACCTCTCTATCGGTTTTCAAACTTTGACATCATTTTTCTAGCAAGGTCATATCAGAGACGTGTAAATTACATTTATCTAAAGACTAAAACAAGACACATAAATTGCGAACTCCTTACCACCCTTTTCATGCTTGCAACATGATCAATTCAATGGACCTTCTTAGATGTTATAACATGTTCCTAAATGCTTCGCATGTTTCTACTTGCTTCACTTCTCTAATTGTTGATATGTGTTGACACATCCTAAAATGTCACCGAAGGACTATTATGGACATGTTAGTGTGCATCATCACGTCCCTAATGGTTACATGCCATAAATATCTCATATGTTCATGCAATGCTCATTCATTGTCATATGTTTTATGTGTATAAGTCGTTATTGTTCGCACTTATATTTTGTCTTCCATGATTCTCGACTACTCGCGCTTTCTTGTTGACTTGTGAATGTTTGCAAAAATACAATTGTTGCATGTGTCGATGATCCATGCTCTGATTTAAGTGATTTCAGGTGAGAAAGTATTCATTGTCTTTAGTGTGGTTTAAATTGCTTAACCTTTGTAAAAGCATAAAGCTTAAGTACTCATTTGTATATGATTTGATTTGATAAACCTTTGAGAATTTAATTTAGGATTTTGTGATTGTGAAAAATGTGGCATCCTAAGCCTTATATATTTGAAAAGAAAGTGTAATACTCATTTTAAAATCTGCCGCAAATCTTTTTCGAAACCAGTCTATTTTGCAAAGTATTTCAAATTGAAGGTTAAGGGTGTTCCACGTATATCAGAGAGCAGAGACGAAGGGGAAAATTGATGCGGAAGGATTTTATTAGTAATTTAGTAGTATTTATTATTTAGTCAAATCTTAGTAATTTTCTAGAACTCCCTATTATTATTACGTTTTATTTTATTTTGGCACACGGGTTTGTTATTTCTTTCACTATATAAGCAGAACTTATGTAGCCAAAGAGGCACACTTTTGATTCAATAAAAATTATTCGAGATTTTCTCTCAATTCTGGTGGATTCTGGAACTCTATTTTCACAAGTTTGTCGCTCGCAAACTAGTTATTTTCTACCTAGTTATTTTCACAAGTTTGTCGCTCACAAACTAGTTATTTTCTACCTAGTTGGTATCAGAGCAGGTTTCCCCTGTTCTTTTCCTAACATGATCAGCCATGGGAGATCAACTTATGACAGGGGCAGAGTTTGCCGGCATAACCGCGACTCTTACCACGACATCAAAGCACTGTCAGTTCAGATGGCGGCGTGGATAGCTAAAGTTGACAACAACAACAACGACAACAACAGAAACAATCCGAACAGAGGAGGAGAACCAATTCCGGTTATTAGGCTTTGTAATAACATCCCTACTATTGTCACATACCGAAAATTAAAACATACATGTGAATCTGATTTGGAATACTATGAGCGTAGATATTACACAAAGTTGAAGGATGATTACTGCAAATTTGAAATCTCTGATTCGATATATCGTTGTCCGTTTTGTTACAACAAAGATTACTCTTTGACTGGCCTTTTGAGACATGCTTTCAAAATTGAAGGTAACTCGTGTTCGCGTAAGATGGTTAAAGATATTGCTAGACATTCTGATTTGATAACGTATATTCTAAGGTATCATAATGTTAATGTCGATGAAATATTTAGCATCATAAATAATGACAAAACTGAACAAAAAGATGCTTCTGTCGTCTGCACTCTTGTGAGTATGAATGACAATACATCAATTATAGATACTACATCGTATGCCAAAAACAAAAGGTATTCTGATATGGTTGGTGAAGTAAGTAGTAAACAAAATGTATACCAAAGTGCTAGCTCTCATGGTTCAAACCCAACTCCACAGGTTATTGAAAGTGGTAGATGTTTTGATGTTTCTGATAAAATGGAGGTTCTGCAAATAGCTGGCATGAACTGTTCAGCAACCTCCACCGGTCAAATACAACAAAGAAGTTTCAACAGCACAATGGAAATCAATAACCCGCCTCTCGGTCCATTTTCACCGCCGCTGAAACCCCCGGATCCACCACCGAAGGCGCCGGATCTGCCTATAACTCAACCATCACCATCGTCAATCTCTGAATTATCTCCGGTAATTTTGTTCCCACCTCCACAACCATCAGAACTCAAATCAGAACCTAACCTATCTTGGGTAACGAACGACAATAAACCACCACCGCCTCCAAAACCACCTGTTCGGAGTGCTGATATTAAACTGAATATTAGCAGTGATGAAAATCTACAAAATAGGAAGATTCTTGCACCAAAGACAGCCAGTGAAGTCACTCTATCAAAAACAGGAGGATGTTGTTCATCACAATCATGTGAAATCTCCAATTTAAATGAAGATCACAAGGCTACTATTTTAATGACTGCTTCTGCAGAAGCAACAATCTTTGCAGCTGTAGCAGATTGTTGCAATGAAACTGAAAAGGCAAGTGCTGAACAAAACCGCAGTGTTTCCGTGTTGGTTGAATCAGCTGAAGCGAAAAATATGAGTTCTTTCTCAAGTGACAAATTTGAAGATGCACATGGATTTTCTATGGTCAAAGCTATGCATCCTGAAGATTATTCTCATAGTACAATCAGCGTGTCTCATCCAGCAAATATTGATGCTTCTATAGATTAAGATGATAAAACCACGAGACAAGACAATGACTTGAAGCTCGAGGAAGTTTGTGTCATGGTTACCAGAGACGAACTTCAGTTAGTTTCCAAGGCAATGTTTAATACAAAGAAGAGAGAGAGAAAATGGATGCATATTAATATTGAATTGGTGTCCTTCAAGCGTGTCATAAATGTTATTGGTGACTCCATAGTGATTAAGAAGATTTTGAAAGAAGGAGATGGTGCTTTCACAGCCAACGAAGGTGCCGTTCTTATTTTCAGCTACACAACTATGCTAGAGGATGGAATTGTATTTGAGAAAAGAGGAATTGATGAAACACAACCCTTGAAAATGTTAATTGATGAGGAAGTTGCTGATGCGTCAAAGTTTTTACATATGAATGAAAAAGAGAACAATGGTGGCGGTATAATTACACAATGTAATTTTGTCAAGGAATATTGGGATATGGATGTGGACAAGTCTTTAGTTTTACCATCTAAAAATAAAGAATGCCAGAAGCATACTGCCAATAATTTACAAGTAAGTGAAGATCAAAAGATAGAAAATCCATTGGCACAACCTCCACTCCCGCCTAAGCCACCTGATATTTGTTGTCGTGGAGCTGCTACCATGAGATATATTGTTTCAGACTGTGATTCAGTGGAAGTTTATTATGACTCAATTCATTACACAAAAACTCCTGAAGATGCAGTCGCTCTTGAACTGAAAGCAGGTCTAAACATGAGGTGCGGTGACTTTCTTAAAAGGTACACTGTAAATGCTGTAAACTTGAAGAAGGTAGATGTATCTATTGTAGACCAAGCCTTGGTATATAACTCCATCGTCCTGATGAGATTTGGCTTCTTTGAAAACCCAAAGTCACTTCCATTTGCAAACCTTGCACCATCTGATGTATGCACTAAAGAAAATCAGCAATTGGCTCTAGGAGCTGCGAAGCAAGGAATAGTTTTGCTTGAAAACAACAAAGGAACATTGATTTTAGTCATAATGGCAGCATGCCCAATTGATATTTCTTTCACTAAAAGTGTAAGCAACATAGCAAAAGATGGAGGAAATGCCATAGCACAAGTAATATTTGGAGACTTTAACTCAGGTGGTAGGTCCCCATTTACATGGTATCCACAATCATATGTCGATCAAGTTCCAATGACAGGCATGAACATGAGAGCCAATCGCAGTAGAAATTTCCCTAGAAGAACATACATATTTTACAATGGGAAATCTCTCTATGAATTTGGCTATGGATTACCATCGCCACCGTCGATGTCGAGCAAACCACCGGATCGATATGTTGTTACATGTACTCAGCATGCTACTACATTTTTTCAATGGGATCCAGGAGGGTGGTGGTCTCTTGTTCATTGGAGGAGTCAACATGCATGAAAAGCTCTTTATCAAAATAAGAACTTGGGTCGAGTTCTTCAGAGGTGGAGGAGACTGATGATGCAGGAGGATTTTATTAGTAATTTAGTAGTATTTATTATTTAGTCAAATCTTAGTAATTTTCTAGAACTCCCTATTATTATTACGTTTTATTTTATTTTGGCCCACGAGTTTGTTATTTCTTTCACTATATAAGCAGAACTTATGTAACTTAAGAGGCACACTTTTGATTCAATAAAAATTATTCGAGATTTTCCTCAATTCTGGTGGATTCCGGAACCCTATTTTTACAAGTTTGTCGTTTGCAAACTTGTTATTTTCTACCTAAGCCTACGCTTATGTACGTTGGTATTTTTGATGACATGAATCAGGTATGGAAACACTTCTCACCTCACCATGTTGACATTCCTACCTTCATGTAAGTTAAAAAAAAAAAACACCAGCTTCATTAAGTCAATTGAAAGTACTTTAATCCACAAAAGTAGTACCTTTTAACTTAAAACTTTTTCCTTAATTAAATTTTGCTTTATTTTGGATTTGATTTGAATGTATTATTGTAAATCAAATCATATGAACTAAATATCATAATTTTTTTTTACCATAAATTATTTTCTAAAAAAAACTTTTGCAGCACAAAATAAATACGTTCCCCAGTATATAAAAATCAGAAAGGGGCAAAACTAAACCCTAGTTCCTTCTTTCTTCCAATCTTTGCGATTTCTCTTCTCTTATTCGGCTATGGCGACTGTAGCTCGAAGAGGCGGTATCTCTCTACCTGCCAGACCATCCGATTCCTGGCTCACCAAGATCTCACGCACTCCCGCCGTCACCTGGACCAAGGAAACCGCCGCCAGTACCTCCGTCGTCGTCGGCAAACTCCTCAAAAGCACCGGTAAAGCTGCTTGGATCGCTGGAACCACCTTCGTTGTCCTCGTCGTTCCTCTCATCATCGAGATGGATCGCGAACAGCAGCTTAACGATCTTGAACTTCAGCAGGCTAGTATTCTTGGTACTCCTCCCAAGTGATCTTCATCGCGTTTCTTGATTTTGGGTTTGATATTGAGAACAGTGTTGCTCTGTTTCTAGGTTTTATGATTTGAATAATTCTATGATTTTGTGTATTTTTAGACTTAGTTTAGTGCGGAATTGTTGATTTGATTGATTTACACATGCTAATTACTTTAATAATGATCTTATGTGAATCTCTGTTCTTCTTTTGAAAAATGCAATATGATCTATCTTGTTGATTAAACAAGTTTCTTTAAGCATTATAACGCATGTTTCATCTTCAATTTTATAGTTTGGATATAATGCATGGGTTTGGGGTTGAATCCAGAAAAGAAATGTGATAAAAGACTTTCCTGTGACATATTGAGACATGGCCTTGTTTGGATAAATAGCTTATTTACAACTTATAGCAGAAGCACTTCTGTATAAGTATACCTAAGCTATTTTTATAGCAAAAAATAAAATAAAGTTAAGTTATTTTGTGCATATGCTATAAGCTGTTTTTATAAGCCATCTTGGAGAACTTATGAAAAATATCAAAGTTTTCATAAGTTCTCCCAAAGAGCCTCATAAAAATTATGTCAATAGATAAACTCATAAGGGATTTGGATTAAGTGAATTTGTGGCGGGAAAGTCATGGTTATTGAGTGTATTTTTGTGTATTTTATGAGAGATAAATATGAAAGAGAAATGATTGTTGAGAGAGAGACAAAATCACCGTGACTTTCTCCAACTTAAAGTTGGCAAATTCAGATCCTCAAATAAGTCAATCCAAACAGACCCTACATGAAGATTGAATTCTTCTATTGATGTAGATTGCAATGGTGCTGTTAAAACTATTATGTCTCTGCATAGTAAATAAAATGAACTTGTGGTTGAGTTTTGTACTTTGTGTGATTATTATCTTTAAAAAACTCATAATTAACACTGTTCAATTTGGTCCACCCCCATCTTCCACCGGTCTGCACAGGCACTATATTCTGATTCTCTGCTTCCTGTTAACTTGTTTGCTCCAAACTCAATCTGTACAAACACCTCAATTTTCATATCTCAGTGTGAACATTCTCATGTAAATGGAATACATGGGTAAGGGATGAAGAGTATATACTGAACAGGATTGTTATTATAATCAATAGTACTCTGAGAATAACATTTGCACTGTTGGTTACAAGAACAGAGATAAATAAATACAAACCAATATAATTCAAATAAAATAACTGCTAGAAGCTAACACAACCTCTAGGAATTATGGAACTTAGTCTTAGTTTAATAAATATATAAAAATTGTTTTTTTAGGGGATATAAAAATAGTTATATAATTTTAAGTTAAATATTTTGGTAACAATTGCATAATCTTAATCAACATGGGTTGGCCTTGTGGTGTATGCTTTGAACCCTGTCATGGTCTCCAATTCAAATCCAACAGGTGTTAATTTATGTGCGATCATAGTGTGTATTCCTCTCGGTCTCTGGTTTGAATACTTCCGGTGTCAATTTTTGAGGGCTTGTTCATGGCTTCGTTGTGACTTTAAATGGACTCCGCTAGTGGAGAATAGGGTTGGTATTTCAGATTAGTTGATCGGTAAGTTGGATGCCGAGTTTCTGAAGGGAAAAACTACATAATTTCTAGATGCTTAATATTATATAAATCAACTAAATTTATATGAATTATAAGTTTGTCTCTTTTTGTGAGAAGAGTTGTATTTTCTCTTGTCTACAATTAAAATATCATTTTTTATGAAATTAATTTTTTTTTTCTCCATCCGTAATGGATGAAAACGCCACAATTCACTTAGGTCAAAGAAATGGATGCACCACTTATAGTCGATTTGAGTGCACTTCTGTAAATATCTTTTTTCTGTAGTCGGATGAATTTAAACGCTTTGTATCTCTTATTTTTGTTGAACTTTAGCCCTATGTGGTTGATTTTAGTTTGGTTATTAGGATTTGGATCTATAGAGCATGTGGATGGAAATGTCCCACAACTCATGATCTTTTTTATTGTATTGTTTCTAATCTAGCATTTAAATGAATGAAATTTATTTATGTCCAAAAAAGAAATGATGGATGCACCACAACTCACTAAAAAAATTGGCTAGCTGTACGAAGACGTTGCAAGGAGTTGTTAGCTTCTAGCTAAGTCGGATTTTTAGCGCGATGAACAATTCAAGAAAACACAAACCTCTCAATTGTACAAATTTTTTGTTCAAATATCCGATTCCCTTGAGATTTCAACAGTTATATATATAAAGAAGCAAGACAACAATTCCATTGTAAAATAGCCCATGAATTGGTAACAGTGCCTAAATATAGTGAAACTGCCACACTAATGACTAGTTAGTGTAACTCCTACCAATTAAGTCTTAGGTGGCTCATTAACAAAGTTTTCATGCAACTTCTTCAAGAAAATAAATAAGTTTTCGTTCAAATGTCCAAGATACCTTCCAATGCAGTTGTTCTTATTTGTTTTATCGAGTGATTATTCTAATTGAAGACTACTCCCTCCGTCCCATTTTAACTTAGTTCTTGACTCATTTCATACTTATTAAGAAAGAGTGTATAAGTGAAAGAGAGAAAAAAATGATTTTGAGTGCCCTTATCAATTATTGGTGTATTCTGCAAAGTAGAATATGTTGAATTGAAAGTGGTAAAAGTAGTATTAATTAGTGTTATAATTGGAAAAAAGTAATTAATATTGTATTGAAAAGTGAAATGGATCAATTTTCTGGGACAATATTTTTTTACAAATGGCTTAGTTATTATGGGACGAAGGGAGTATCCGACACATCAAGATCACGTCAATGGAAGCATGATGGATGGTGACGCCAAGAAGATTCAATTATATTCTTAGATGTTTTAGACATCTAGAAGTCTTGATAGTTTTGTAAACTCCACAATTCTTTATTTTTTTGGCACCAAGAGTAATGCCCTTTTTTTTTTTTCGGCACCAAAAGTAATGCGAGGAGTTTTATAAACTCCATAGTCTTAGAGAATATTATAATTGATAACACTCTTTTCTCTCCATCATGACATCATTTTTATTCTTGTTCTTATTTGAGGAGTTTTATAATACTATATAGTATGAAGGGTTCCATGACGATTAATTAAATAGAAATTTATTTCAAATCATGCCTTTGCTAAACAAAATTAATGGTTTCAAATTTTCAACATGTGAATTATAATCTCAATTAAACAAATGTTGGCTTATATTTCGATTCATTTGTAGTAATATGTGTGTGTATATATATATATATATATATATATATATATATATATATATATATATATATATATATATTTATTTATTTATTTATTTATTTATCGTCATTGATTTATACATTTCGATAAAAGAAGGAAATAAATCTTTTCATGTGTAATTTACGCATGTGATAGTAAAGTGTGATCTCTCATCATTCATTAAGAGAGAGAAACGCATAAAAAATTTAAATAAAATAAAGTTTGAATGGTGTTTGATTAAACTTTACCCTCTCATTTATTATTAGTACATGAGATAATGACGAGAGTGTCTTCAACTTCCTATATTCATATCATCTACAAGATACTAATAGTGCTCCAGCCATCGGACACCATTCATGTTCATTGCAACGGGTTTAGAAAACTAAGAGTTGACTAAATGTTGACCCCATTACATCTAGTTAGAGGGAATTATGCTATCTACATTTACGTTTAAGACAGAGTTTAATCTAGTGTCTTTATATTCCAGCTTCTTCATATGAAGGAGAGATAAACAACTATCAATAATCAACTCAAACTTTGACATTTCTTCCTTTGTGTGACTCTACTACTACTTGATGGTCTAACCCAAAAAAAAAAAATATTGAGAATAGATACAATTTACAGGTTACATAGGGTACTCTAGCTACTCTTTTCTACAGATAGAAAATTTGAAACTAACAAATCGACATTGATATACACTTTAAAAGAAAAAAACACGATATTTGTACAACTATTTTGTAATAATTTTGAAATGATATTTGTATAACTATTTCATACTCACGTTGTATTTTCCCTTTTTATCTCTATTATTTTGATGTTAGTGTCAGCATCTACATTTCTTTATAGGTCCTGCTAACTAGTGTGTTTTCGGACACTAGTTAAGGAAACAAAAAAAAAATATAAGTTTTTTATTGAAAACAACATTTTCTATGCTTTTAAGTATTTGATTACACATGTTCAAAGAAATTCTTACTATACTTTTTTATAACTACAACCCCGAGGGCCAGGGGCATTGGCATTTTCCTTTCTTTATATATCTTTGATTGTCCCATAAATTATCCCAAAAGTTGTTCAAATAGCTATACCTCCGAAATCAAACAAGGATGTTCATGTCTATTGAGAACAAATTAAGACAAAATACTAGCACCAACCATGTTTAATTCTTTAATTGTAAAAACATTAATGTACCAAAGTGTATCACGATCCCAACATATGAAAAGTTCACATGACTTGAGACTTACCAGTACTACTTTTTAGTGGCAAAAACAATCAAGGTCATTAGGATTCATCGAACATAGTTCACTTCACTTGAGACTTAATAATAGTACTTTTTAGTGACAAAAACAAACGAAGTCAGACTTCAAATCAATAACGACAGCATTTTGCATCAAGGTGACTTAGTATCTCATCATTAATGCATTCAAAAGTTTAATAATATAGTGCTAGCGTTAGCTTCTGCAATAGTCCAGACAAACCCGAAAATTAGTACACAGGGTATACAAGTGGTGATCCTTGTAAGAACACCATTACAAGTAATATATTGTTTAAATTGTTTAAAAAGTGCTTCCTCAAGGTGTGCCAGACATAACAAAATATGGACTCTTGCCTCTACAGTTGCAATACAAAGAATCCAAGATCACCACACCTAACTACGCGCCTCAAATTTACATCCCTATCCAGATTCAATCTCTGAGATACATCTACAGTTTACATAGGAACCTTGGTTTCTCCAGACCTGTAAATTGAATGACAGACATCAATTTCATGATATAAACAGACGAACCGTGAGCCTAAAGAAACTAAAGTTATGTACAATGACAAGATATTATTTTCAACGTCTTTGACTGCAAAGTGAACAGCATACATTCAAAAAATGCAAGTATCACAAATCCATAACCATAGGCCTAAAGTTTGCAATCACTAACCTTGCTTCCTCCAACTTCTCGACCAGATCAAGCATAGCATATATAATCATTTTCTTCACCTTTTACCAAAAGAAGCAGCATTCAGGTAAAAAAAACAATACAAAAAATATCAATAAGAATCTTTTGATATGACAGGACAAGTATGATACAGTAACCTAGGTTCTGAAATAGGTAGAAAATCAAAACTTTTAAAATTCAACAAGTAAAAACATTTAGATGACAATTAATATGTTAGATTACAATTACTAGAGTGACTTAGTTAGCACCTTGCAGTTTAGAATCAAGATGTAAAAAAATGTTTGAATTAAGCAATTCGAATCATGCAAATGTGAATAGTATGCTTGAACCAGTTCAACCTATTAGTGTTTGGATCTGGACAAACGCAGCATGACAGTGACATCACTAGGTGTAACTGAAAGCTAACAACAGTCCAAATTGTTCCAATAGGCCAAGCCCAGATTCTAAAACAGCTATTGGGCTATAATGAAATCTAGTTAAAAGAAGCTAATAACGAAACAGGAGATGCAATATCTCAATATTGGATAAGTGTATAAACAGCATAATCAAATCAACAAAAGTAGCATGGAATATTACCTCCAATTTGTCCTCTGCAGACTTGTGATTTACTGGAAGTTTGCGGAATTCCTCTGTCAAACGAAAGCACTCACCAACATTTTCAGGAGAGACAAAATCAAGTGCAACCTTGGTGCATGACTGCAAAACGGTGATGCACATTATCATTGACATTGAGACATATTTTTCAAGCATTAGAAAGAAAAGCAACAACGACATAAAAAGTGAGCTAGTGATAGATAATTTGGGCAATTGGTATGAAATTGTAGTGAAGATTTTCTTTCACGATTGGCACCATTCATGAAAGTTATTCCTTTTGATCATCTATTTTAAATCATGTAACTCTACTCCCAAGAATATCAGTCCCGATGAATATATTGATAGGAATCACAGTATTGGGTTGTAACCTATATTTATTCTTTCTCTTCTATGTCTTTTACCTAAAACGCATAACCTCAACATATACACTTTGTGGCAAACAAGGAAACATTACAAGCTAGAATGAAAACAAATCCATAATATACATATGTTATACCTTCAGATTTCGGACTTGGTGGGGACAACCAGCCGGAATGAAAACAGCATCTCCCAGCTTCTGAACGAAAGTCCAGGGTTCAATTCCTACAAGTCAATGTTGAATTGTCAACAAAATGGTACATGATGATTGATCAATACTGCTCAAACCAAACAATATAAGAAAAACTGTAAACATTACTAACCATACTCCTCCTTAAGCCTCTTTTTATGCTCGATAGTCAAATAAAATGTCTGATCATGGATCGGGTGAACAACCTACAATATCAAAGAAGGTGTTGTTCAAGAAATTATATACAAATAGAGTGAACGACCAACAGTCTTCCCAGCCATCTACATAAAGCAGGCCCTTCGACCGTCGAGTGAACTTTTAAATAGTAAAACGAAAGATATAAGGTTATCAGCTCAACGGGTGACTATAAGACATCTCCTAGCATATCATATGTTTCAATATTGCTAACCACATCAACATAATTCCTTACTCATGTCACGATGGTACATATTCAAAACTAACTAATCACAAGTATTACCAGCAGCCCCTGAACTTATGGTGGGAGACTGAGTAAATGCCGGTGGGTGATTTATCTCCAATATCCCTGATCCAAAGATTGTCATGTATAACAATAAACTGAGCTGGAGATAGAGCCCAGGTAAGATACCAGCTCTTAAGCATGGGACTCCAAAATTCAAGATGTACCCAAACCCGGTACTCGGTGTAAGTACTAAGTATGTGCCAAAAATTATTTTTCAAAATAAAAAATTGGGTACCCAAACCCGGTACTTGAATTTGTTTTGGTCAATTTAGTCATTAAATGTGTTTTTAATTTGTCAATTTAGTTCATAAAATTACTAACAAAAGAATTGAGAGTAGATGTGAAAAGGTGGGAAAAACAAAACAACATAAGGAATTGTGCAGTCATTTTTTAAGCAGATGATAGGAATGAATGAACATGTCTTGTTGTTTAGATCAATAAAATGCTCATGTTACGATGTTAGATTCAAAAGCCAAAAAACTGTCAAGGTGAAGGAAAAAGTAAAGAGAAAATTGAGAGGTTTCTATTGTTTGAAAAAGTGAAAACAAAACTTCTTGATGTAACTCAAAGTACAGATAGAAATTTATAATGGGTTGCAGTCTGCTAGAAACAGTTGCAACAAAGACAGAGTGCGCTACAACCGTCTTTTAAACAGAAAAAATGTGTTGCGACCTTCTTGGCTAGGCAAGACATACCAATGGGCTGTCAGACTAAACTATGAAGGCCCAATAGAACATATTCCAATTACAGAAGCAAAACAAACATACCACCACAGAAAAACAAAATAAAACATAAGCTAAGACTTAGATCAAGTAGGGAAAAGGAGAGATAGCATCAATTTTATCATGGTGTAAACTCCTAATATAAAATTTAGTTAATGAGTAACTGGTAGCAACAAAGTTTAGTTAATGACTCAAGTTAAAATGGGGAATCCCAACAGATAATAGAAAATTATCTTAACTAATTTTACCTGCTTTAAAGGAGAGCAATAGACATGCCTGAACTCTCTGAAATGCTTCTTTAAATATTCTTCCAATTTAGGTACATCCTCTCTTCGAAAAATATCCCAGAGAGCACCGTCTAAAGAATTGCCCCCAACGAATAAACTATTTTCTTTATCAACTTCTTTGAGCTCTGGATCAACCACCTTTTCATCATATAATCCACTTCCATTTTCCACAAATCGAACACTATCTTGCTCATATGAAGCATTTATGGAAGAAGATGAATTATCAAGCATGCCAATGTTGGGCACTCCATCCCGATTATCACATTGTAGCTCCCTCTTGTCTTGCTCAAGGTGCTTTTGTGTCAGTTTTTTAATGGCATTAATGCCCTTAGAATCCAACTTCACTTCAGCAATATGAGTCAACACATTTACCTAAAAAGCCAAAATAAACAAGAAACATGTTTCATTTTTCTCATAATAGAGTATGCATTCAAAGACACGAATCCAAAAAAAAAAAATGAAGCACAGAAAAAGAACTGGCCAGGAAAGACAATGGATTGGATCTGCTAACAAGTATAGGCATTGATCATATTTCAAGAACCTTATAAAATGATGCAGCTAATCATGAATAAAAAAATAAAAAAAATTAGCAGTAACCAAAACAAAAGGTAAGTAACACGTCAAAGTAAATTAAATTGAATATATAATCAAATGATAGTATTTTCAAAGAACACTACAGTGCAACAGGCAAAAGAGTAAGGCATGTACTTGAAACTACAAGGCTAACAGCTCGTGGTGTAACGGCTTACAAAGGCATTGTATACGTCCTAAAAACTATGCACCCTTTCAATATGATACTCAATTATAAAAATTACAGTATAAACATAAAATAAAAAATCACAAGACATTCTGGAAAAACCAATGCTAGAAAGACTGTGAATTGAAGCATACTGCATCAGACATATCACAATGGAGCTTAGTCACAGAATCACCCCGCCCAAGCTCCTGAGCAAATCCATAAGCAATATATGTTTTTGGGCCCATGTCTGGCTGTAAAAAAGCTTTAGGCAACTTCACAGCAAGGTTTAGAACACCTTTGAAAGGATCTGTATATTCTTTAAACGGCAAGGAAGATATGAACTCGGCACAATGACGGGGCAAACTTTCTTCAAATAAATTAGAAGGCGGCCAATCTTTCAGTTTCAAAACCTGAGGCCAATTAAGCCAGTCCAGACGACCATTTGTGTACCCAGTAAAGAATTGGTGCACATTAATATCTCCCTGCATTCAATCAACAACTCAGTTAAAAATTGCAGAAATTACTGGCAGCAGATAGACATGTCATCTAAAGGAAGAAAAATTTAGTAAAACTAAGCAGATAGAATTTACTCTAGTGTGACAAACTATATAGAAAGGAAAGAAAATGAATACAGTAAATCTTATCCCCAACTTCAGCTAGATGATCTGAGTATGCACAAGAAACAGGAAAAAACAACAATCGAAAAACAGAAACCGGGATGCAAGGGCAACGAGAAAGTACTTGGGTAGATCAAGCAAAAAGAACATGGACAGTAGAATGCAAGAAATTGAGATAGTGTTGAAAGATAAGATAATGAGAAATTGAGAGAGACACCGAGACCTATGACTAAGAGAAAGATGAGAGAAATTATAATGAAGGCTGTATAAATTAAGTTCACAATATCTAAAAAAATTATAATGTTGGGAAGTTGTTGCTGTTGTATATCTGCAGGCAAAGAGGACTTTAACCTTGTACTGGTAACTCGTCATGACCCAGAGAGCAGACCATCTAGACACGATTTTTTAATGAGCAACTGTCTGCCAAAAATTAGTTGGAACAGTAACTTGGTACTCTCCAAAATCTTTTCAAGACATTCATTACAGATACGAAGTATGAATTGAGTAATGGACAAAATTAAATATGTTTAAGCTTCTCTTAATCCCAAAAGGATGGAAATACCCAAATTCAGAAAACATGTATGCACAAAAAGTTGTCATTAAATTATTCCCTAAATAAAGTAAAATTATAGTAAATTTCAAATTTTAGCAAAGATCACAATACAAGCTCAAGACTTGGAAATCGAACAAAATTATTGCTCAAGATTGAGAAATTGAACAAACCTCACACCAATATAAGCAATCAATAGTTTTCACATCCAAAAGTGTTTTTTGCTTGGTATTACGTATCTGACGGAATGCACGCCACATGACAAGCGGCTCCCAGCTTAAACCAGATGTACATTCAAATACATTGCTGACAATTACAGGCTCCCCTTTGCTCCAGTGCCATTGAAAATGTCTTAAATCCTCATGACGTAGATTTACTGCCCTGGGACAGTATAAGAAGTTCTCACTGGAATCCTCACGAGAAGCTGCCTTCCTTGTGCTATTGTGTATATCAGATGCATTCAAAACAGGCTTCAGACAAGAACACTTACTATCAGAAGTCTCCTCTGCATCTTGAAGCTTAATTGTTTCTTCATGTTCTTTTGCTTTACATACTAACTCAGAGATACAATTTTGTGGAAGTATGCTTCTCAGTTCAAGGAAACCATGATTGCAATCGTCATCGGCTTTTGGACAGGGAATGCTGCCATCACTATCTGCAAGCCACCCAGATCTTGACCATTCACGAATCTCGGGTTGGGAAGCAGCACAAGGTTCATTTTCATTTACTCTCTCTTCATTCACACCATGCAGATATTCACGCCCACGGTAGATAAACTCAAACTCGATTGGATCTGCACCACCTAGAAGCTTCCCACCACGAAGCTCACAGCAACAAAGGAGACAAATGTCAAAAGAGCATTTTGTACAGCTTCTGTGGTAGTCGAATATTGACGTTTTGCAGTTGTCACTACAAAAAGTGTTAAGTCATTAACTATATAGAATTAGAATAACTGAAAAAACAAACATATACCAAATAAGCCCCAACCAGTACACACGCTCTTTTTTAGGGATATCTGCGGCTTTTATTTTTAGCTCAGAACGTGAGATCCCTGCGATGTTCATCCCAAAGACAAATTAAAAAAAAAATATGAAACTTAACACGTAATCAAAAAGAAGAAGAAGAAAAAAAAACATATAAGTATAGTGTGAAGCAGGTTATCAATTATGTAAGTAATCCAAAAGAAAGAAGAAGAGGAATAAAGGAACAAATTAACTCTAAAATAAAGAGTCAAAACCATGAAGCATGAGAAAAGCAACACACATTAATAAAAGGATAGATAGAAAAAGCAAGAAGAGATGAATTGCAAGAAAATACCTTGTCTCTTTGCTTCTATCTCCTTCTCAGCCATTTGTTCTTCATCCAATCGTCTTAAACACGGAAGAAGTATTTTCAGCATATACTTGGAGAGCTCAACCTCATGGTCATTGTTGGTTTCTGGCTTCTCTTTAATTGCCTGTAGTGAACTAGATTATCACATTTCAAATGTAGAATACAACAAATCACAGGAATAGTTAATCTATAAGGGGGAGAACTGACCTTGATAAGTGCATCTGATTGCAAGCATGCTTTGCAATTGCAATTACCACGGCACCCTGGACATGCCTTGGCAATGTCCTCCTCTTTCAAGTCAGGATACCTTCATAAGACAACAAAAACATACACTGGTCAGAATGTCATCATCCAAAATCCAAACCGATAATAAATATTTTTTTTAACAAAATATTAATAATAATAACTTTATCCAAATATCCCTAAAATATCATGTTTCTCACCTCCTCAACTGTTGAACAAGTCTCATTCAATGACAAAACGTTGTGTGGCAAGTGTGAGAAGAAGTCTTACATTGTTTATAAAAGTGAAGGTTGAGCACTCTGTGAGAGGATCCATAAACCCACTACCTTGAGGTTTTGGGTTACAGTGTGGTATCCAAACTCACTTGTGTAGTTGCTCTGTGCCCAATGTAGACAATCCCCAGACTCCTCTCAGGACCCAACAATGGTATTAGAGTCGGGGTTTGGCAAGGGTTCAACCGACTCCTTATATCGAAAGTTCAGGTCGTGGGTTCCATCGGTGTCTTTGACAATGGTGGTGCAAGTATACGTGCAAGTGTGTGTGGACGAAAGAACTTCCACTTGGGGTAGCACTTGGGTGACATAGCATTCAGTAACATTGGTGACATTGGCCAATCACAATGTTACAATCCTTGTGAAAGAGAGAGAACCTTTGGCCAATCACAATGTTACAATCACATTGGTGACATTGGCCAATCACAATATCATCAATGTCACCAATTCTATGTCACCCAAGTGCTACCCCTTCCACATGAGGGGGAGCATAAATGAATTGAAAGACTCACACTTAAGGGGAGATTGTTGTGTAGCAAGTGAGAGGACCTTTAAACCCAATGCCTTAAGGTTTTGGGTTAAAGTGTGGGGTCCAAACTCACTTGTCTGTTTGCTATGAGCCCAATGCGGGTGGTCCCAAGGCTCCCCTCGTGACCCAACACAAGATAAGATAACCAACAAATGAGGAAGCAATATAAACAGAATAAAACAGAAGTTAAGGAAGCTGTAAGTACCAATTCTTAATACAGGGTATGCAAAATTTCTTCCGTTTGCATTGTGTGCATTTCACAACCCTGCCCTTGTCATTTCTTTTACATTGATGGCAATTAGTGTCCTTATTACAGACCAATAAGGACCCATCTTCAATCGCCTATTGATTGAGAAACAGTAACAGAACCACAATTACATACAACATGTAACTCCAAATTCAAACATATATCTACAACATGAAATGAAAATTAGCAAAAAAAATCATATGATTATACCATTTGTTGCTGTTCAATGCATTCAGGTATCTCCCCCTCCTGGGCAGCATTGACTTCATCAGAGACACCAGCACCAATTGCCACCTTCTTCTTCCTACCACGTTTCCCCTTGATCTTCTTCAGTTCCAGCTCCTCCTTCACATCTGTCAAGTAATCCTCATTCAGCGATCTACTACTCTTCCTAGCACGCTCACTCCTTCTCACACTTTCGCCCTTTTCGGCTTCCTTCTCCGTTTTTCTCTTTCTGCCACGTTTCTTTGCCGGAGGAGCGGCAGCATCAACAGAAGCTTCACGGGGAGTAGCTATGGTTTCTTGATCATCATGAATGGATTTCTCCCCTGTTACTGCAACTGTGTTGTTGTTGTTGTTGTTGTTGTCTTCTTCCCCCGCCATGGAAAAAATTCAAATGGAGAGAACAGAGTTGTTTTTGTTTGTAGTGTTTGAAAATTGGAATGAAAACGGCGGTGAAAGTAAACACTAGCTAGATACTGATGGGTTTCTTCACAGCTTTAAACATAATAAGGTGAGATTTTGCTGATGCATTCAAAATCTCGTAACCCGATAACAACGTTATAAACTTTGAAATCTCGTCATCCGATAATAACGTTATAAGCCTTGAAACAAGATACCTAATTGTTTTTAGTGTTCAAGATACACATGCTATATTTGACTTGTTTTGGTTACCTGTGACTCCAAGACAAGTCAACTATGTTATCAACTAAAAGTACATTTAAGTACTTTGAATTACACAATCCATAGAAAGATAGATTGCTTAGCTGATTTAAGTTGAGAAGAACATGAAAAACAAGAAAATATTCATATGTTAGAGGCAAAATTTCTAAATAGTTTTAAAGATAACAAACTTTGATGATTAAAGTATTAATGGACTTTGATTAGTTTCTTAGTATTTAATGTGTTCTTGAGTGATTAACTAAGACAAAAACAGAGTATAAATCAAACCAAGAAGCAAGTAATCAAAGAACATTAAAGCTTAAGAACTCAATCAGAGTTCATAAGGTTAGTCAAAGTTCAGAAGGTTCAAAGATAGTTCAGAAGGTTGATCTTATGATTTATCAAGAACAAGTCCATAAATGTATGAACATTGTCAAGAACATTCAAGGTCATGTGGCATAAATAAAAGTATTATGACTTTGGATCAATCAAGAATTAAAGGCATTTGTTTAGATAAAAGTCAAAATGCATATTCATTATTCATTAAAGACTTATGAACAAATGAAGTACAAACATTGGGAATATTCCTCTAAGAATATCATCTTAGATGTTATACATGTTGCGCTTATGGTTCACTATTATGATTTGATTACATCAAATAAAATTCTTACAAATTAACATTATGACTTCAAAAGATTCATTTCAGCCACGTGTTTTATCTGACTGAAAGGTACATCAAGTACAAAAACAAAAAGTAAGCTCAAGTCTTATTCAATAAGAAGTAGACACGTATGGGAGCACGCCATGTACAAGACCAACAAGATCCCCTAAAACATGGGCATGAGGTGACAATTCCACTTTCCTCTCTCATGCACAAGTTCTAAGACAGATCTGCAAAGGCATGGGTCCAGAAACTCACTGAAGTTCATATGAAGAACACAGTTCATAGGATGAACCCAGAAATTCATCTGATCTTCATACACATGAACCCAGAAACATTCTAAAGTTCATAATGTTGTTCCAGACTTTAAAGCAAAAGTTGCTAAGTACCAGGACACGTGGCACAAAGTTGTTGGACACGTTCTAACAACTACATGAGGTCAAGAAACTCTACAAAAGGATAAGAAGACTCACTTTGAAGATACACATCTAACAAGCATACTTAAACAACTTATTAAAAGTGTTTAAAGCTTCAAAGCTAAACTGATTGTGTTGAGGCAAAATCCCTAATTAATTTTAAAGATAATAAACCAATATGATTAAAGAATTAATGGACTTTGATTAATTCCTTGGTATTTAACTTGTGCTCTTGAGTGTTCTACTAAGACAGGAACAAGGTTTAAATCATACCAAGATACAAGAAATCAAAGGACATTGAATTCAGAAACTAACTCTGAAGATCAGAAAGTTAGTTCAGAACGTTTTGATGGTAGTTCAGAAGCTTCAGAAGGACGTTCAGAAGCGAACCCATTATCATCTTCAGAAGCTGTGTTCAGAAGCTTCAGAAGGGCGTTCAGAAGCAAACTCAGAATCATCTTCAGAAGCTGTGTTCAGAAGCTTCAGAAGGGCGTTCAGAAGCGAACTCAGAA
>Ga0315914_1000979_pt1 | contig 40496 bp, 17 predicted proteins | sample MpolenodulesMG_FD_203920 | JGI IMG/M metagenome (GOLD analysis project Ga0315914, IMG submission 203920) | Medicago polymorpha root nodule microbial communities from Los Angeles, California, United States - elongated nodules | ecosystem: Host-associated > Plants > Roots > Nodule | place: USA...
ATTAGATTATCCTCGTTATCAAGGCATTGAGCAAATAAAAGGCACCATAGCAACCAAATGTTCGTAGGTAGCCATCCTTCATCAAATTTTCATTACCGAGGCGAAAATTGATGCTAAATGAATTAATTTCATAGAATTGGTTTTTTTAAATGATTTATACCAAACATGTTGTGTAGTAGTTTAGATTAAAATTGGTTTTAGAAACAATGTGTAAATACTAAAAAGGGTCTTAACTTGTACTTGCTCCATTTCGGATTTCACTTTGCTGATTTTAAAGTTATGTAACTTTGATGATTTTAATGTATTTTAGAGTATGAATGAATGAATAAATTTAACTATTTAAATAAGAAAGAATGATTGATTAAGAGAGATATATGAACAAATACATCAAACCTAAAGTCATCCAAGTAAAATTCCTCCATTTTACTTAACTGGTACCTTTGAATTAAAACAAAATTTTATTGTTAAATATTTACACATGTTAAAACGGAGGGAGTATAAAATCTTACACCACACCACTTTGTACCCAAAAAAAATATGTTAAAAGGTCAATATTTTATGCCAATATTTGTGACTTGTGTGTGATATAAAAAAAAAAAAAATTGCTTATAATAATGAAAGGATGATACATAAGTTATTCAACGATTTGGAAAAACAAAACTTTTACTTATAGCAGCAATGATCTGATGATATATGCTAGTCCATTTGATTAACACTTCCATCGTCTCTAAATATAAAGTACATTTTGTCTATTTTCACTTTAATTAAGAAAAATTAGTATTGTATTTAGTATGTCTATTTTATGTGTAAATGTATTTAAAATACGCTATACTTGTATATAGTAATTTAGAAAGAGACTTATATTTATGGGAAATGTTAAAGAGTGTTTTCATATATTTTCTAAGAACCATAAATTGTAAAAATTTATGAAAATACGTGTATTTAATGTACTAAAAATTAAAGACATTTTTAAAGAATAATTGCTTAGCTTAGAATGTTTGAAGAATGCTTGAGAACATTTGTTAACAAAACCGTACAATTATTTGTATATTTAATGAAATAGGTGTTTATATTTTTTTTGAAAGACATAGGAGTAAAAAATAATGATACATTAGCGCTTTTTACTCTTGCATGATTGTGCTTGCTAGATTTAGGAGTAATAATACTACTCATGTTAATAAAGTGACACATGTTAAACCATGTGTTTAATCCAAAATCAATAAGAAATGATCATACAGTATGGACCCAACTAGCATAATCCAGAAATGGCTATAAGCTTGAGATTACATTAAAGGGTTATCTTATCCTTACTATATCTGTATTTCTCCTTTAGTGCCTTTGTGTTTGTGTTTTGCTCTTGCATTTGAAAACCCTAACGTTTCTTTGAGTTTGTTGCTGAATTCATCTTTTGCTATGGCTCTCGAAACTATTGGTGGTGCTATTGCATCTTCTTTCTTTCAGGCTGTGATTGACAAACTAGCTTCTGAGGAAACTATCGAGTATTTTCGAAACAAAGGTGACGACGAGAATCTGCAGAGTAGGTTGAAAATGGCTTTGTTTACAATCGATGTTGTTGCTAATGATGCTGAGCAAAAGCAGATCAACAACCGTAATGTGAAAGAATGGCTAATTGGTGTTAAAGATGGTGTTCTTGATGCTCAGGATCTCATGGAAGAAATTATTCTTCACATTCAAGTCTCCAAGTCCAAGTCCAAGTCCAAGTCCAAGCATGAAGCAGCTGAATCTCAAACAACCAACCAGGAATTGGGTATGTTGAATGTCTCTCCTACTTCGATTGACAAGAACATAGTATCTAGGTTGAAAGAGCTAGTTCAGAAACTTGAATCGCTTGTGGGCCTGAAAGATTCACTTTTTCTGAATGCTGTTAATCATGGTTTTAATGTTGGGTCACCGATGTTGATTTTACCAAGTTTTCCTTCTATGGAGTCTCCTATGTATGGGAGAAATGATGACCAAACAACTCTCTCTAAGTGGCTCAAATCGCAGGATAAGAAGCTCTCCGTTATTTCAATGGTAGGTATGGGTGGGATAGGGAAGACCACCCTTGCCCAACATTTGTACATTGATCCTATGATAGTGGGAAGGTTCGATGTTAGAGCATGGGTAAATGTGTCTCAGGATTTTGATGTTTGTAGAATTACAAGGGTGCTTCTGGAATCAATTACTGGTTCAGTCATTGAAACTACTACAGATCAGATTATTCTTCAAGAAAAGTTGAAGGAACAGCTCACCGGGAAGAAATTCTTCATTGTTTTGGATAACGTTTGGATTGAAGACCGAATGAAATGGAGAAGTTTTAAGACTCCGTTTACTTATGGGGCACAAGGAAGTAAAATCCTTGTCACTACGCGCAGTGGAGTAGTCGCGTCGGTCACGGCATCAGATGAAATCCATCAATTACATCAACTGGATGAAGAAGACTCCTGGACATTGTTTGCGAAACATGCATTTGAAGGCTTTGATGATTCTCAAATAACTACTCGCCATGAGAATATTGGTAAGAAGGTGGCTGACAAATGCAAAGGATTACCTCTGGCCTTGATAGCCATCGGAGATCTCTTGTGCATAAACTCATCATTGCTGCAATGGGTGGAGATATCGGAAAGCGGTGTATGGGATTTAGCAGACGGGACCAGAATTGTCCCTGCATTAATGGTAAGCTATCAATACCTTCCCACTCACCTAAAGAAATGCTTTGAGTATTGTGCCTTGTTTCCGAAAGGTTATCTTTATGAGAAAGATCATTTATGTCTATTATGGATGGCTGAAAATTTGATTCAATGCCCTCTACAACATAAAAAGAGTATGAAGAAAGTTGCTGAGTCTTACTTCAATGATTTGATCTTGAGATCATTTTTCCAGCCGTCAACAAAGTATAGAAATTATTTTGTCATGCACGACCTACATCATGACTTGTCAAAGTCTATATTTGGGGAATTTTGCTTCACATGGGAAGACAGAAAATCAAAGAACATGACAAGCATAACTCGTCATTTTTCATTTTTATGTGATGAACTTGGATCTCCGAAAGGACTAGAGACCTTGTTCCGTGCGAAGAAGTTGCGCACATTCCTACCGTTGTCTACGAGTTGTTATGAATATCAATGGTTATTGTGCTTTAACTCTAACAAATTAGTGCTTTCAGAGCTCTTCTCCAAGTGCAAGAGGCTGCGTGTCTTATCTTTGTGTGGGTGTGTGGATATGATTGAGTTACCGGAGACCATAGGCAATCTTAAACATCTCCATCAGCTCGACCTTTCTCGTACTAGAATAACTACACTTCCGGATACATTGTGCTCTCTTCATTACTTGCAAACATTGAAGGTTAGGGACTGTCAATTGCTTGAAGAGTTGCCTATGAATTTGCACAAACTTGTGAACTTGTGTTATCTCGATTTTAGTGGAACAAAGGTAACAGTGATGCCAAAGGAAATGGGAAAGCTGAAAAATCTTGAAGTACTGAGTTCTTTTTATGTAGGCGAGGGAAACGATTCTGGTATACAACAGTTAGGAGATTTAAATTTACATGGAAATCTTTTAGTTGCAGGCCTGGAAAATGTTATGGATCCGGAGGATTCAGTTTCAGCAAATTTAGAGCGTAAGATAAACCTTCTGAAACTAGAATTAACATGGAATGCTGTAGGCAACAGTTCAGAAAAAGAAAGGGCGGTGCTCAATAACCTAAAACCTTCTGAACTTTTGAAGGAGCTCTCAATTGAGAAGTATTGTGGTACGTCTTTCCCAGATTGGTTTGGAGACAATTCACTGTCATGTCTGGTATCCGTAAGGTTAAGCAATTGTGAAAACTGTGTTGTGCTTCCTTCACTTGGAGTTATGACATCACTTAAGCATCTTCGGATTACTGGGCTCTCTGGTATAGTGATGATTGGTCGTGAGTTTTATAGCGGTGAGGACATCTCTTTATCCACTCCATTTCCATCCTTGGAAACCTTAGTTTTTAAGGACATGGAAGGATGGGTAGAATGGGAATCTAAAGTTATTTGCAGTGCGTTTCCACGACTACAAAAACTTTCTTTAGTGCGATGTCCAAATCTAAAAGGCAACTTACCAGAAAAACTTGAATGTCTAGTGAGATTGAAGATTTATGATTGCAAAAAACTTGTGGCGTCAATGCCATCATCTCCATCGTTCCGTACCATATGTCTGACTGATTGTGCAAAAGTGCAATTTCCTTATAAACTACCTACTCTCAAATTTGTTGAGATTCGCCGTTGTTGCATGGAAAGATCCTCGGTGAAATTGATCGGGCGTACCTTAGGTCAATGTGCTACCTCCATTGAATTGTTGAAAATGGAAGATTGCACTAATGTGTATTTTCCCATGCTTGAGCCCTACCGTTTCCTTGTAAAATTGGACATCATTGGTAGCTGCAAAAGTCTAGAGATCTTCCGGCTGAATTTGTTCCCAAACCTTGATTCTCTCGACATTTATAGATGTACTAAGTTTGCAACGATTTTACAGGAAAAGGAAAAGGAGCATCTGAAACTTACATCTCTGTCAATTGGGGAGTGTCCTAATTTTGCATCATTTCCAGAAGGAGGATTGTTTGCTCCCAAGCTCCAACGCTTTGAGATCTCCAAATTGGAGAATTTGAAAACACTTCCTGAATCTATGCAAATCTTGCTTCCATCTCTTCATAAGATAACTATAGATGATTGTCCCCAATTGGAGCCGTTTTCGGACGGAGGTTTGCCATCAAGCCTTAGAAATCTGTTTCTGATTAAATGCTCCAAACTTCTCGTTAACTCACTGAAACGGGCTTTGCAGACCGATACATCTTTATGTCACGTATGTATTGAAAATGTGGACGTGGAGTCTTTTCCTGATCAAGGGTTGCTTCCCAACACTCTTACTCGTCTAACTATCTATGATTGTGGAAATCTCCGACAACTTGACTACAAGGGCCTCAACCACCTCGCATCTCTTACATCACTGACTATTCATAACTGCCCCAACATCCAGTGTTTACCAAAGGAAGGTTTACCTAAATCAATTTCGAATCTACAGATTTGGGGAGATTGTCCATTGCTTATAGAGCGATGTCAGAAATATGGTAAAGATCGGGATAAGATTTCACACATTGGTGGTCTAATGATTGGTAGGAGGAGGTCTGAGGTTTAAACAAGCATGCACCAATAGTCACAGTGGCCAACTATACTCAGGTACCAACTCTGCAACTCTGGCACATATATAGTATTGAAATATTTCAAGTGGTGTAGATTTATATTAGAGAAGTAATTGGTTCCACTTTGAATTGTCTCTGTTTGAGAATGAGAATGAACCGGTGGAATGGGAAATTTTTTTTTTTTTGGGACTAAGGTTGTTGCTTTTAATATGCCATGATATTTTCATGTTCCATTTCACCTTTTTCCCATTTGTTATTATTTCTTTGTTTGAAGGAAGCTGCTTACCTTGGTACTTTTATTATTATTTTCTATGCTTTTCTTTTCCACCAACTATGATTTAATTTCAGTTCAACATTTTATGAAAGGAAACTTGTGTTGATTATTTTGTCTTGCATCTTGAGGATGGCTCATAGTTATTGATAAGTGGACAAGTCGCTCGAGCAAAGCGAGAGCGACTATCCTTTGGGCCAGGCCCAAACATTTGTTGGGTTGCGACTAGGGGGTGCAGGTTGGCGAAGCTCCCTGCGGTACAGTTCAGGGAATACATTGTAATCTGAAATGTAGTGATTGAATACAAATTTTTACCCTGTAAATCCTCAGTGTGAAATAATAGAAGGAAATTCAGTTTGGAAACGTAGACGCAATTGCCCGAGCTTAATTAGTTACCAAACGTCTTGTGTTCATTGTTTGCGTTTTTTCCTATCTTCAATCTTTTGGACTAGAGTTGCTGGTCTAACACTATCTGATCTGTGTTTGCTGATCTCTACTTATCGTAACACAAAAGTTTAATATTTTCAAATATTCATTTAACCTTGAATTTCACTCGTATTGCTAGGGATGGGTATTGAGCAATCAGGATTCTGGAACTTGGTTTCTTGCATCATCAAAAAGTGTACAATATAAAGGTAATGTGTTTTGTTATTAAACATGAATGATATCTTTGGACTCCTGCTATGCATACTGAAGTGTGTAGTTACCTGGCTAATTGGTGACATATGCTATTTTAAACTTTAAGCAAATAGATAGAACACTTTGTACAACTTTATTAGATGACGTGATTTGTTTTGAGTTTCTAAAAGAACATTGAGTTTTATAGCAGAATTAATTTCTAGTTCAAATATGTCACAATAAACTATTAATTTCCGCCTCATGCTATCAACTGTGTGTATTATTCTCTTAATGATGTGATTATTTCAGAATTAAAAGGAATGCATAAGCTATTTCATATTGATTGATGAATGCTCCATTTGATTTTTTCACAATACAGGTTAGAAGGACAATCCAGTGAGAGTTTGGTTTGCTTAAACATTACAGGAAGAACTTTTTGCTTATTCAAGTGTTGGTTTTTGGTTCTGATTCATGTGTTGGTTTCATATACTTAAGTCATGTTTTAATTTGGTGGACAATTTATAGTCATTTGCTTCTGTATTTTCAGTTTCTCTGTATGGACCTATAATGTTTTGTCTGATTATTACTTTGTCCAGGATTGTTTAAATTTTTGAATATTTATGAGCTAAGTGTTGTTTATTTGAATTGATTGCATATCATTTGTTTTTGTTGAAGAAATTGCATATAATGGGTGAGGGCTCACTTAAGATAAACATCATGTAACACCATATTGAGTGGGGACATGAAAGCCAGCTACTAAGGTTATTTTAGGATGTGTTCAATGATGACAGCAAAATGCTTTCCCCATTTTTGTGGTTTGGATTATGAATTGTGAGTCATTATGGATAAGTCATAACTAAACATATATCACATCTTCAACAACAGTTATAACAACAACTAGATCAAGAAAAACCACCCTTCTTTTTTCATTTGTGGGTCAAGAATATCATATTATCCTCTCATGTTATCCTAAACATTAGTATTCTTATATAGTAATATTTTATCTCAAGTAAAAATATTTTATTGTAGTCAACTTAAGTGTATATATATCTTTTATTTTTTTTTTTGAAATGGAAAGGTACAAATTTATTTTAGTAGATATTTTATAGTAGCTTTTTGAAAATATCATTTTAATGCAAGTCAACATCTAATTTTAGGTGGATTTTAGGTGGACTGTGATTCGGTGAATCCATACAACTGTGAATTAAATTTAAAAATATGGAAAATGCTAATAAATGTCTTTGGTACATTGTTTAAAATATCAAAAGAAGAAACTTTTACATAAAAATTTATGTTTATTACTTTTGTAAGTGTTTTTACTTTTATTCCTATTCCTAAGATAAAAATCCTTTTATGAATGTAGTCCAATAGTAAACTGGCATCGATCAAGTCCATCTTAAGGACAGGTAAAATCACAATCTTCCTACTTTAAAAGACCACAATTGTCAACAATTAAATTTTCAAGTATTGGTCTATTGTTGACCACCTATCAATGTAGTCCAACTTAGAATTCACCCCAGTTTTATTATAATCATAATTGACAATGAAGCCTATGAAATCAATTCCATCAATTAGAGCTCAACCACACATGATTCATAATTTTCTATAGAACAAATTGAAAATACGAATTGTTGCAGATTCTGAGAAAATTTATAACTTCAAAACAGTTGCTTCATTTCATTGTACACAAAATTAACAACCATACCTTAATGTATTATTAGCCTGCTGTGCAAAAATGTTTTAAAAAATATATATTCTATATATAGTTTCTATTTCACCTTTTCCCTTAACTCAGCTATAGGCACATACATAATAGATGGCTCATCCAAATGAACTTCATCTGAACCCTTTGATCTGCAATTTTGAACTCCAGTTAATCTTTGCTTCAATCTATCTATTTTCGTCTTCACTTTGCTGAGTCTTTCAAATTCCAACTCTGCTGCCTCGGAGTCTCCTTCAAATACAAAACTTACCTTCTTTTTCCTTTCTTGCAATAGTTTCATTAAACTAACATCATCACTGACCTCCATGGAATCCTGAAGATAAAACTTAAGTTATTAGGTGCACAGATGAATAAATAGTTTTATGTTACTTGTTTTTTTCATAGTTATTCGACGATAATAAATTATCGAACTAAATAAAAAAGGGAAATGTTAACGGGTACAACAATTTAGTCCACCTCTCAGGCAAGTTCTACAGTGGACCAATACTTGAGAATTGTCTCAAACTTCAGCGATGACTGATGTCGGTCCTCGAAAGTAGAAGTTACAGTCCTTTTTGCTGTAACGTCTGAGACAAGGACTAGATCATTGTCAAGTTTGGAAAAAACAAAAAGAAAACAAATATGTGTGCCTTAATTCAACTCATATTTGTTTTCCTTTATTTTTGCCAAACCGACACCGATCAGGTTACCATCTCAGTAGTGAAGACAACAAGGAGTGTGAGTTTTAGACAAATTTACAGTACCAGTCCATGGTGAACCACCTATCAAGGAGGTCCACTCCACTGTAGAACTTGTCCACCTCTCATATCAACTGCATGAAAGTTCCTCTGTTCTTTGAAAATGTTTCTACAGAAATGTTCATTCTCAAGCACAAACAATGCACAGAATACGAGATTAGGATAAGTAGAAAAGCACCTTGTTGCCATTTTCTCCCAAGCGTGGAGGTATTTCTGGTCGCTTTTTCTTCAAAGGACTGCTAGATGCTTTTGTTTTTTCTTTGCCAGTAACATTTTCACACTTCTTCAAGGGCCGAATCCCAGTAATTTTCGCGACCTTGGGGTTTAAAACTTCATCTTCCTGCACATGTTGTGATGTAGAATCCTTTGAGGTCTTAGAAGTGATACTCTGAAGCTGTTGTCCTCCTTCTTGAAGCTAGACAAAACCCACTTATGTCAGAGTTTATTGCAAATTCCAAGAACAAAACAATTTATTGATTTCTATGATGAAAAGACGCCTTATTATAGGATTTAAAACTAACGTCAGTTTGCATCTAATTAAACAATTCTTACAAAAGGTCACTAATTGAATAATAAAAGAAGAAAAAAAGGAGAGAGCAAAAGCATAGGCACTGAAGCTTACCTTTCTCATTTTAAGTGCCATGTAACGTGCATTTTTGAACCATTTGTTAACCTGCATTATCGAACATGTTAATGACAGGAAGTTTGGACAAATCAAGAACTGTTTGACTCAAATAAAGACCAAAAAGCAATGCAAATAACCCTGCGGAGATGGATGGAACAAAATTTGCAGATAAAATGCAAATTTAACCAAATGGTGATGCAAATCTGTAGGGATAAATTCAGATTAAAATAGAAATAAAATCTGACTCAAGACAATAAGGCATAACCTTTGCAGCATCAAGTCCCAATTCTTTCGAAAGGGCATCCTTCACGGATTTTGGAGGAAGCTCATTCTCTGCAAAAACTTGGCGAAGCTTCTGGCAAATTTCATAATGGACACAAATTAGTGTGTATACAACTATTTATATATTTGTTTTCAGTTGGAACTTTGAGAGGTAACAATAAAGAAGGATGACAACAAGAGTAGCTATCAATCAATACCTCAACTGCCTCATGTGAAAACCTAAAACAAGGTCTTTTTATGCCTGAAGAATTCCCTCTTATTCTATCATTGCTCTTATTATTCGGATATTTATTTTCACTCTCATGTAGAGTCATAAGAGTATTAACAGCCTCAGACTCCTTTTCTCTTCGCCGTCTTTTTCCAGGACCCCAATCTTCATCTTCGCTCACTTGTTCACAAGGTGGAGCATCCTTTCCAAACATTTCCTGAAAAGATAGAAACTTGAATGAAACTTTGGTCCGGTTTGGATTAACTTATTTGAGATTATCTAGCAGCAACAGTACTTGTGACACTGTTCGGGAGAGCTTAGAGAAATAGCTTGTGACATGTCCCATAAGCCGGTTTCAACTTATTTTCATAACCTCTCTCTCCAAGATAACTTATGAAAACAACTTATAGCTTATATGAAAGCAGCTTATAGCTTATATGAAAACAGTTTGAATTTGTGTTATCTGTTGTTATAAGAATAGCTTGCTTATGCATAAGCACTTATATGATAACCGCTTATGCTAATAGGCACTTCATTAAGCTGTTTCGAATAGTACCTTTATTTACATGATCATTATTATACTTTCATATATGTTTTTGTAGTAGACTTGTGAATTCCGTATTACTGCTAAAGATTTCAATTTTACTTTGAAAACATATGCTTATGCTGAATGAAAACTTCAATATACTCACATCATAAAGTTTCTTGTAGTCAACAGCTCTACGCTGCCTACGACCGCATGCTATTTCCCCGGATTCATCAGAATCTATGTGGTCGTTAGAATAATATTCAAGGTTGATGCCTTCATCTAACAGAGAACATTCTCCATTTAAAGACCACATGCTGGAAGAACTACTCGAATCATCAGATGCATCTTCATCATTTCCTTCTGTGTTGATGCCACCATGGCTTTCTTCTTTCCTCTCTGGATTATAGTCATCGTCTTCAGGATCATCTGACGGCCATTCTTCTTCTTGATTTAGTAATGCAGCATCGCCGTCAGGAATAGCAGCTTCTTCCTTGAATACATCCTTAATTTATGACAGAAAAAACATTTATTATTTTTGGACCAATAGAAGGAAGTGAAAATCAAAAACTTGGTTGCGTAAAAGACAAAGGTAATAAAATAAAAATGTAATTGATATACACTGACAGTGTAAAGGACTTTTATACTATCAGTCAATCATAAGTGTTAGATCATTACAAATATTAGGACCAATAGAAAGAAATAAAATTCTGAAGATTTGGTTGTGCATGAGACAAGGGCAGCAAGATAAGAATTTAATTGATATACACTGACTGTGTAAAAGTTTCTTACATAATCAGTTAATCATAACTGTTAGATCATAAAAAGCATTTGGCTTCAATCAAACCTAACTTAAAAGTCATACAAATTATGGTTTGAGATTGATTGGCTGTGTAAAAAGTTCTATTTTGACAATTCATCAAATTTTTCTCATAAAATAAACAGATAAAAACCTGCCAAGTACTGTCTAAGGGGAAACGAGTCCCAAGATGCGCATTTGTTGCCTCCAATATTTCTATCTTACAGTCACAATACTTGCAAAACCAGCCTTGGTCTTCAGGAGGAACTGCAATTATAATTAAACAAGATAAGTTTTCTCAATGAAAAGCCATCACATTAAAGATTGAACTAGTTGAGAGACAAGAACGAATCAGAACTCACTGTCTTCAGTCTCCAAAGGAGGATCAAGACATCTCTGGTGAAACGCACGATTGCATGTGCCATCACAGAGTATAATATCATTATCTGGAGAAACTTCGTTTATCTTGCAATTTGCACAGAATATCTACATGACGGGAAAAAACAGAAAAATGTTTCACCACAATGAGCCATCTCATAAAAAAGAAATAATATTCAATGATAAGGTGTGAAGCGTTATGAGTTATGACAAGTCTTGAACAGAAAAAAGGGATACAGGGAAGCATTTGGAGTTTCAATATTTGCTCACATGTTCATGAGAAACAGATCCATCTGTAGCAATGACAGAACCTTCAATACTACCAACTGAACTAAGAGAATCCAGTTGGTGAATGGCATCACGGATACTAAGCTTGCATTTTAAAATCTGCTTTTTTGCTCTTTGAAGCTCCTTTTCTGGCCTAATCTTCTCTCGACTGTGACATGAATTTCAGTAAATACAAAAAAGAATAATGATCAATTACAAACTACTCCCTCCGGTCTCAAATGTAAGAAACAAAAAAAAAATGCACACATATTAAGAAAGTGGATTGACCACATTTAAGTCATTATAAAAAGTGATATTTTTCTAATTTTACCCTTGTATTGAAGTAGTAAAGACATTAATGAGGTGAGTTTAATGAGGGTAAACTTGGAATTGTGGCATTTAATAGGTTCATTTTACTATACTTTTTCTTATATTTGAGACCACCAATTTTATTTTTTTGTTTCTTACATTTGAGACCGGAGGGAGTATCTTACAGGAGAAAGTTTTGAGTTCTAATAACTAACAATTGAAGAAGGAAATGCCGCATCTCATTCTATCGATTAAAAGGTTCTAGACTTGCATATTATTAATCAAACATGATAAAAATATAGAAGCGAAATTTATTTTCCTCATACCTCTGACCTTTCCAACCTTCTCCAGCGTAAGCATCTATAAGGTTCTGCTCTTGCTTCATTCTGATTAAGATATTCCTTGTTCTTCTCTGGAGGCGTACAGTATCATCAAGATCTACATCATGTCTTTGTCTTTTCTTCTTTCTCCTTCTCTTACGTTTTTGAATATTTGTCTCTTGATCAACATCTTTCTCACCTTTCCTATCATTATTAAGAGAAGTTTTTCCTCCTTGTATCTTTTTTGAAGTTGTATTCCTATCCGTTTTATGTAGACTTTGTCTAATAATTAAACTTTTATTTGAAGAATCCTTGGTTGGCGCCTTGTTGGAAGAATCAGTAGCTGTCTTCACTGACACATTTGTGCAACCTCCGAGTTTAGGAGATTTTGATTTCAGTCTGTGTTTCTTCCTTTGGTGCTTTGCGCTACTTGTTTTGAACTGCGGGGAATCTACCTTCAACTTGATATGTTCCTTTGGGTTACTCGGTTTTGTAGATCCTGTGTTATTTAACTTCTCAGTATCCCGCATATTAATCTATTTACGTATCAACCCTGATACAGCATAATAGTAAGATGATCGTTAAGATGAATTCTTCCAACAGAGAAATACATTTTGTATAAAAAAATGTTTATCGGTAAAAAAACATGAACTGTACGATGAAATAAATCATTCATATGTAGTTCTTTGACTTATGGATATAAGATAACAGAGAGAAAAATGCAACTGAATTCACACACAGCCATTTTAAATGATTATATACAGCCGAAATTACATCATCAAGTCCGGTAAGTCTAAGTCTGCTATTTCATTAAATGCAGATTCAACAAAACAAAAAAGAAGGAATGGAAAATGCTATCCAACAATGGCAAAATTGCATGATATATATTAACCGTAAATGAAATCCATATATAAAATCATACAAAGATGAGAGAGTTTCAGAAAAGACAAGTAGACACTTTATTTCTCTTGTGTTATTTATATATGCATATATATGAATTTCATGAACCCTGTATAATCTTATGATTCATTTACTATTCTACGTTTTACGATTTTACTTTCCCTTCTCAATTCTGTGTAAAATCTCGATTGTAACCACCTTGGTGATGAGTGATGATGACATCAACAAAAAGTAATAATTTGCATAAAAATAAAAAATTCTAACAAGTTTAGATCAAAGAAGAATATATCAAACACAATAACAGTACATCAAATCCCAAATGTAACATCACCAAGTAAACATCACAATATGAGTGAACAATCAATTCAAGCAAATCATGGTCAAAGTCATCATACATGTTCTGAGTCACGCAGTCGCTTAGAACACGTGACTCAGAACATGTATGGTGACCAAAAACAATACTAATGAAGAATCACTTCACAACATTAAGAATCATAAAGTTTCATCAATCTTTTCAAGAACATTGATTCAATTTCAAAATCAATAACTTTCATTATCAATATAACAAGTGGTTACTATGAAAAATTGTTGAAAAACAAAAGGATTCATCATTCATGTGCAAAAGGCCTTGACTTTATTAAGCCCCACAAGTAAAAATCCAAAACAAGACAAACCCACATGAACTTAACACCAATGAAACAAAACTAACCTGAAATTGAAGAGAAAATATGGTTAAAGATCTAAACTTTGAATAGCTTTGAACTATATCATGAAGAACAAAAAAAAGTTATATATATACACAAGTTGAGAAGTTTGAATGAATAAAAAGTAACCCTTTTCGATTGAATGATGGATAGGAAATTGAAATTGGGTTTCAGATTCCCAATGTTGATACTAGGTATGTGTTTATCTCGAAACACCACAATCTTTAAGGTTCTTGTTGTGTTTCTTCTTCTTCTTTTGTTACTCTTCTCTATTAGTCTTTTTCTTTGTGTGAAATCGAAGAGTGTTTTTCACCTTTGTTTTGTTTTTGTATTGTCCCCCTTTGGTTTTGGTAAAATTTGCATCTTTTACCACAAAAATTAACAAATTTGTTATTTGGTGTAATTCAATTTCTTGGTGAATCTATGTTGTTGTGTTGATTCTCAAAATTTTGGGGTATCTTATTCCAAATTATGACATAGAGACTTATTTTTTTTAAGGATGACATAGAGACTTATCTAAGCTATGGATTACAACAACAATCAAGTTTTATCGTATTAAATGGGGTCGATACAAAGTTGTGCGACCACCCCTTTTTTATTTTATATTGTAGGAGAATGTTAAACAGTGCTCTCAGGGCATTGGTTAAGCAAGCAAAATAAATCATTTTTAAAAAAAAAAGTGGTGTAATTATTACTTAATCAAAAGTTAAAATTTATATTTTCAAGACAAATTTTTTATTTATAGATTCATTAACTATTCCCTTGAGGGCAGTAGTTAGCAAGACCCTATATTATATTTAGGTGGTGATGTAGTGATCGATGTTTATTTGACATTGTACTTAAGTTATCTGTACGTTGTCGAGGTCTAGCACAATCATCTCCTTTTATTCTGGCATGAGATTGACTATGTATAACAAGGATAACATACACAAGATTTATCTAAGATAAATACTAAGAAGATTGTTTTGGAAAGCAAAAAAATATCTTACTTGAGGATATAGTAGTGGCTTAATTTATTTTGGAGAAAACAATTGTGGTTGAATTTGATGTAAAGAACAATTTCAAGATGGCTTTGATTCTTTGCGTGATTTGTTAAAAATAAAAGGAGGTAAGCAAAATAAAATTTAAATATTTGATATGAGATGGAATATGGTACATGGTATACTCTTTTTTTTTATAGGAAAATCAACCTGTCTCATAATTTATCAAGTGGGCAAGAAACATAGGAACATCATGAAAAAATATGAGGACTAGCACACAAAAAGAAAATAAAAATAAGTTCTTCCTTCCTCTTCCCTCCCAAATATCTCTCTCGAAGAAACACTAAACGTGGGTTAAAATGTATATCCATCTAGATGCTTCTTGCATTTTAAAGGAGGATGAGACTCTAACAAAGTTTTGATAAGACCATAATAGCAAATTGATCAACACAGATCCTACAGACGGTCTTGATCGAGTGTTAGCCATCACACGTTGCATATCAGGTGTTTCCCTCAACTAACCAAGCTGAAGAAGGGTCTCAAGACAAGAATAGCTTTGCATCAATGTGATGAAGATACCTTCTATACGGCCTTGTTTGCATGATTTGTGCTTGCAGTCAATTAATTGGGAACACTCAACTTCTAGGGAGCTATCTAAGTAATTGGAACTGTGTGAAACTGTTTGCAGCTTGGGCCTATTCGATAGTCTTCTAAATTAAGCATCAATCATTTATTTAGGCATGCAACAACGTTAAAACTTTTGAGAGTTTTCCGTTCATTTGGATCCCACGCAACTCGAGAGGATAGTCCATATACTTGCGCGTAAAAAAGTGGAATGTTAACGAGTGCCCTCGGGGCACTCTTTAAGCACTTGAATGATAACTTTTTATGAAAAGTTGTGTATTCAATGCATTGAAAACACATGGGCTAAGTAGGTAAGTAATTAAGACATCAGATATTGCTTGGGGGTTTAGGCATGTGCTCTAATCCTCGTGGTTAAGTTTATTCATTTGCAAAGGAAACAAACTTCACCATCAACATAAAAACTAATAAATCCCATTTTGATCTCTTCAAAAAAAAAAACATAAAAACTAATAATACTAACATTTTTTGTTTATAAAAAAATTGCAAAAGAATACTCATGGTTAAATGTCTCAAACAAACATGTCATTGCTACACCGATCGATTTTGGAGAAACACTTATATGAACACAACCCCAAATATAATATTTTTAGATCTATATTTTATTATTTACTCTCTTTATTTTAAAAAGAGTGTCACTTTAGCAAAAAATAATTTGTTTCAAAATTAATATCATTTTTAGTTTTTAATGTAATTTTAACTATTTATTTCCGGTTATACCCTCCAATTAATATCTTGTTAACTATTCTCAAAGCATGGCTTTTACTTTGGTGGTGAAAAACAAATCAATAGTTAACAAAGATAATTTGATAAAACACTCAGTATCTTTTTTTCTAGTCATTTCATTTTTTAATGTGTGTAAAAATTTCAAACGATATCCAACATAAATATCAAAGTTTAAATAAAGCTTTTGAACTTGATTTTTTTTTCCTCACGCGAGCTTAGAAGTTAGATCCTTTTACGATATAGATATATAAAACAGAGCTTTCTGTGAGTTGTTCATATCAAGCGTAGGTGAGGTTTAGTATGGGAAATGGGAGTTCTTTTTCATCATGGGAAAGTTTAATGACAGTCATAGATGCTTATTTATTTGGATGGTCCAGATTTATGACTTGGCAACGAGAGTAACTTTTTGATGGTTATATGATGGACAAAAAAACCGACCCCACCAATCATTAAATAACATTTTATCAAACGATGGACCTTATAAATTTGTCTTGGGCATGCTCTTTGTAAGCCTTAATTTTCAAAATGTGGACAATGCTGGTTTTTTTATTAAATCATGTGGACTATTTTCTACTCCCTCCGTTCCAAATTGTAAGGAAAAAAAAATCACACTTATTAAGAAAACTAAAACATAAGAATTTGGAGTATAGTAATATTTTGTGTTTTCTTTGGAATGAGTTTTATAGGAAGATGTAAAAACAATTTTTATTGGTTATTAGTTATGGAGAAAATGATAGAGATAGATAATTGAATGTAATTTACATTTAATTTCATGAGAATAAAAAAAAATCTTGGAAAAGATGGTTTTTTTAGAAAAACAAGATTAAATAAGATAAATGTTTGTCTTTTTTTCCTACATTGTGGACCAAGAAAATGAGTTTTTTACTTACATTTTGGGACGGAGGGAGTATGATATAAAATTAATTTTTTTTAACATGAATTATGTGTGTCACTAATAATGTGTGACATTAATTAATTTATTTCTTAAAATTACTATCCTATTTGAAATAACATGATGATTAATTATGTCCTTCAATAAATTACTTACTATTTTAAATATCAAATTTAAAATATTATAATTAAATTAAGTCTAAGATTCTGTCATTTGAAGTGAGACTTTAGAGTTTGAATCGTCCATTGAACAGTCTTATAAGTGGTTGGTTTAGGTCTAACATTTTTTTTTAATACATTAACACTTGTCCCAACATTTGATGATTTATGTTTTAATTGTTTTCTTTCTAAACTAACACTTGAGATGTAATTTATTTTTCATTGTTTTTTTGGTACAAAAGGGGTAATTTATTTTTCATGTATTCATATGTGTGTTGTTTGTGTTCTTCAATGAACAGTCTATATTCCTTTCTTCTTTGTTCCTCATTGTTACTGTATCCACTTGAGAAAATCTCAACAATCTTTTTCCTTCCCTGTTGAAATTTTATTTTACAAAACAAAATCATCGTTCAAACCCAAACTACATTCGTTGTGCGAACATGAATAATCCATCGTTCAAAACAAAATCAGATTCATGCGTTGAAGCTTTTGACGGAGAAGACGAGAACGGTCGAAAATCACATTCTTGAGATAGTCTTCAAGAATGCAAATTGAGTGTTCAACTTGACCACACTTTTGATAGAACTGAAAGAAAGCAGTAAAAGCTCATTAAAATTTCAATATAAAATTCAACCTCCAAGTATATAAAATAAATAAAATAAAAAAACACAATTCCAGCACTAGAAAAACAAGTTCAATACAATATTGTTCTGGCCTGCTAGATTTAAACAACAACAAAAAAATATATTTGAGGAATCGTGAATCCCTATTTTTACCTGGTTTTCATATTGTGATTGTGTTGGGCTAAATCTCTAATTTCATTATTGCATCAAATTCTGATAATAGGTTGTAATGATAGATACAAGAAGAGGATTTTGCTTGTCGGATTCGTCGAAACTACGAACTTGTCGTCGGAGAAGATGAAGTGACGTGCTCCGGTTATAAGCTGTTGGAATGAAAACACGGCAGAAGGTTGAAAAAATAAATGACGTTAAACTGACTGAGGTACCCAATTTTGAAGTAAGGTCTACAATTAGCAAAAGAGGGAGGTGTATTAGAGATTTCGAAAAAGGATTAAAAAAACTAATTTGATTTTTCTTTTTTTATTTCCGAACCAGTTAAGTAACTGTCAGCTGTCCTGGGATACGGACCGTTCCCATGGTAGGAAAGAAGTATCAATTCCCAGGCTAAATGCCACTCAAGCGTAGTACATCACATTTGATATTTACGGTGACATTTGATATTTAGGCAAAGACGGACCAAATTTTTTTGAGTAATGTAGGCAATGTATATATAAATTTGTTGATATGAAGCTCATATACTCCAAACATGAAAATGTATCCGTATCGGACACCGATACTTTATGAATACTCACAAATACGTACCCATGAAATATCGAAATTATTTTAAATATAAAAAAATATTTTTCAGATACTTATAGGATACTCCATAAATACACAAGAATACTAACAAGACACTTAAAAGATATGTATCCTAGAAAAGATAAAGGGTAAAATAAAGTGGGACAATGTTGTGAAAAATCACTGTAGATGTATATGATTCAATTTTAGATATGAATCAGTAAAATTGTTTCTCGATGAACTACTTAAAAGTATACTTTTTGTGGATGAATGAAGAGAGAGAGATGAGATTCAATTAATCAACGTTAGACAAAATTTGTGTTGTCTCCTTTTAATGATGCTTTTGTTGATATCTTAACATATGAATGAAATTTACTACATACACAAATAAACGGTATTTTAGGTACATTCATACAAAAGATGGATACAAAAGATTCTAGATATATATAGAGACGTAGGGAGTAAATAACTTCTCTTTTTTACAGGTTTGGAACGAAGTATTTTATACAGTAGTTTGAAATCTAATGATGCAAGTAAAGCATAAAGATCCTCTCTATTTGTTTAAAATAAATGGATAATGTCATTTGATGAGAGATAAATACAAAAAATTATATAATGAGTCATACCACAAAGTGGGTTTCATCACTATTAATTATTGAAAAATGTTAACTGGTACCCCCGAAGCACTGGTTAAGGAGTTATAAAAGGAAATATTTCCTTGAAAATTATGTATTATATGTTTTAAACTCGTTTAGTTTTTCAAACTCATTTAGTTTTTCATGGTGATTAAGGTAGTCAATGATAGATGAAAATTGTTGTTCTAACACACATAACTTCACAATAACACATGGAAATTACCTAAAAGCCCCCAACGGTAGTTAACTACTGTTGAGCAAGCCGACATCAGTTAACTGCCGCTGGTGCCAACGGTTGTTAACTGTCGTTGCGTTTTGTTATAAGAACAGGACAAACATAGGAATTTCCAAAACTCCATTGTTGCGGATTGAAGTTCAAGAGGTGCCAAATTTTCCAATTGTTGCGGATTCAACGTCAATTTCGCTCACAAAATCAAGTAAGTTGTTACCATCCTATTACATTTCTATTTTGTGATTGATTTGTTAGTTTTTTTTTGTTAAATTGCGATTATAGAGGTTTTATTGATTTTATGATGTTATGATAGTTTAGGTTGTTTGAATTGTTAGGTTTAAGTTTTGATTTTATGATAATTAAGGTTTAGGTTAGAATTGTTTACGTTTAGGTTTAATGGATATTTCAAATAAGATTGACATATTGTTGTAGAATTGTTAGGAAATTAGGGTAGAATTTTTAGGATTAGTTTAGGTTGTGATGAATTGTTGTAGAATCGTTACGATTAGTTTAGGTTTGTTATGAATTTTTGTTGTTATGAATTTGTGATAGAATTGTTACGATTAGTTATGGTATAATTTTTAGGATTAGTTTAGTTTTTGATGAATTATTGTAGAATCGTTACGATTAGTTTAGGTTTTGATCGCCAATTTGTTTATGTAGATATGTCTCAGAATCAGGGAAACGTTGAGTTGAACAAAAAGGAGGGTGATGACAAGAAGAAAGAAAAATCACCTATGACATGGCACGAAATCACATGTGATGGTTCCGTAAAAAAGAAGGATTCGAAGGTGCTGGTGTACAATCAGTCGAGGTTGAGGAGGAGCGGGAGGACAACTATTTTGGTCCTCAACCAAAAGCAGGTGCCCTAGGGACTGTCGCAGACAATCCGATTAACTTGTGTGACGAGGAAGATGCTTGAATGTAGTGGGTTGTAATGCCTAATTGCCTAATTGTTTTGGATCTTTTTTATGTTTTTTTATATGCCGCACGCATTTTGCTACATTTTCCTTGACATTATGGTGCTTTTGAATAAAAATCGCGTTTTGAATAATTTTGATTAAAGTCGCGTTTTGAATAATTGCGTATTCGAATAAAGACTAATTAAATCTAACGTGAATTCGAATAATTAAAATTGTGTAATGGATAAATAAATTCGAAAAGTGATTAAATTAATTATTGTTCCATTCAAAACAACATGTATTATGCATAATCAACTATATATGTTATCACATTACATTCGGGTTGCACCTTCAAACTACAACAATTGTCTTACCTCTGAAATGGTAAATTAAAACTAGCTAAACACCAGAACTCAAACATTCACCCGACATTTCTATTGTTCCATTCAAAAGATTAAATTATTGTTAGGCTTGGTTTAAATGATGGTATTCAAGTGTCAAAAGAATGGGGTCCATTCCTTGACGCTTCAGTACCTTCATTTAAACCAGCCTACCAAGAATTTAATATTTTGAAAGGAATAGGAATGTCGGGTGAATGCTTGGGAACTGGCGTTTAACGAGTTTGAATTCCCATTTCAGGGTAAGACAATTGTTGTAGTTGGAAGGTGCATTCCCTACCTAATCACGATCTTCTGGCGGAATCGGACTGTTGATAATATCTTCAGTTGATCTCAACAATGTTATTCGCATATCGATCCAATGGAACATGTTGTGCTCCCAAAACATGCTCGTCACGTTTTTGTCGTTCGTTAATTCCACCCAACTGACTGATATTCTCCCCTCGTCGAGCGTTGGATGTTTATACCGAACGTATTCCACCCTCCTTATGTCTCCGGGGTTGACTCCTTGGTTGAATTCATCTAGTTCATCCTTGAGACCTTTTAACGTTACACCAAGGCACCAAACCTTCAACCTCTGAGGTTCTCCGCCGTTGAATTGTGCATGAACGTCGATCCACCCGACCATTGTTTCAAATCTACACAATAAGAAATTAAAAATAATCAATGAAAAACTCATTCAAACATTTCATCAAACACTTGTAGTGGAAATTTTACATAAACCCAAAAAATCCTAAATAAACCCTAAAAAATTTATAAAATTCGAAAAAAATATAAATTTAAGCAATATAACTCCATTATAACAAGTATTCATAATATTTGTTAATAGCATTTCAGATTTACAACATATATTGAAAAAAAATCAAACCCTAAAAAGTTTATAAAATTCGAAAAAAATATAAATTTAAGCAATATAACTCCATTATAACAAGTATTCATAATATTTGTTAATAGCATTTCATCTACAACATAACTATATTAAAAAAAATCAAAATTTTAAAATTAAACTACAACTAAAATTATAAACATATAAACATATATACTAACTAAAATTTATGACAATAGCATAAGTGATAACTTACTTGTGATTTAGTGAATTTTTTTTTGGATGATTTGGTAGAGTTTTTTTTAGAGAGAGAGTGAAAATTGAAATCTTTAAAGAGATAGAGACATGAAAGAGTGGCTGGAAGCTGGGCTGAACATATAACAGAATGCAATGGCAGTTAACTACCGTTGGAGGCTTTTAGGTAATTTCCATGTGTTAGTGTAAAGTTATGTATGTCAGAACATGATAGATTGACAAATATAACCATTTTATTGTCTAGAAAACCAAGTTCATCATAAGTCTGGCATAGGCTTTTATGACCCATATTGCTAAGTTACATGGTATTAGATATAACATAAAGTGTTCACAAGCTCATTTTGACGGCAGTTATTCAAGTTGTAGGGAACAACTTTGGCTACGAGCATAGTGTATCACTCCAAAATTAATGGGAAATATGGTAGAGACTCCATTGATAGATGTTATCTCCAAATTCCAAGAAGAAATATGAACAACTGAGTAAGCTATACATTTTTATCCTTTTTTATTATGAATAAATAGACAACAGCCTGAATTTCATTATTGTAATTCTACTACAACATTTTCTTTACAACTTATTGAGCATTTCAGGAAAGAGGGAAGGAAAGAAACAAAAAAACCAAGTCCGAACAAGAGAAGATATATATATTAGTGTAAACCATTGGAGGAGTCCCACATCGAAACATAGTAAAACCTTTTTTTTTTTTTTTTAAATAAAACATAGTAAAACCTTAGAAGGTATATTAGTGTACATATTTTCAGTTGTACGAATGGTCCAAATGATGGATGGTCTAAGGTTCTAATGCAAATAGTAAGAAACCAGACATTCAATTTTGTTTTGAAAAACGTTGTTTTTGACGGTGTATAAATGAAACCAACTAAATGAGCAGTTGCAAGATGAAATCATCAAATCACAAGGACCGAAGCGGACAAGTATGTTTTTCACATATCCAATAGAATTTAAAGCACAAGAAATTTGAGGCTGTATCAAATATATCTTATTTTATCGTCTACACGATGAATACATTGAAGCTGGCAGTATATTTCTGCCTTCATTTTTCAATTTTTAAAACAAAAAGATTGAGCAAACAAACCATCTCCAATCAACCAGGATCCTGCCAACGATCAAAAGAGAAAAAAATAGAGATCAACAACAAAATGATGAAACAAAATTAGAAACAGCAAAAATAAACAACATTAAGTAATTCCAAAGACCTAAGAACTAGTACAACAGCAATAGAGCCATGGTTGGTCATGTTACATCAGGCATCGTTTGATAATGAAATTTGCTTGCATGTCTTTTGAGAGAATAGTTAGTATAAGTTTTAGGATGATAGTCAATTTATATTTATATATGCCAACATCCCATGAACACTGGAAAAAACATACATGTTTCAGAGTTCTATTTCACCAATATTTCCAGAGTTCTTTTTAAACACCCTTTCAGAGTTCTATCTTAGTCCATCTACAGATGCAACAATTTATACATATACTGCACAAATGCCTTTCAGATGGCCAACTTGTGAAACACTACCTCATTTTCATGGATTTGTGATGGAAATGGTGAAAATATTGGCTCCTTTGACTCAAGAAAACCTTATTAATGCAGAAAAAAGAAATGTTTTCCCTAATGATTACAAGAATGTGACATAATTTTTACTTGAATAGCACTGGGAGAAAACAAAGAGAACTGGTGCATATTAAGAATTGAACAAATCAGGACATGGGACAAAAAATTGTTGCACTTTCATTCCACTAAAAGGGGTAAAATAAAAGATAACAGAGCAAAGCAAACTGTTCTCTACCATGTTGTTCCTGTGTATTTTGAAGTACACAAAATGGTGATAAAAAAAACATAGCATACCTAAGCGGCAAATACCTTAAAAAATAGGAAACAATTTAAAATCACACTTGCAATTGTTATTGGAAACTAAAATTAGAAACATAACGCATTTTCTTAAACCAAACATACCCATACATTTCTTTATTTTACTATCCCCTTTACAAAGTTCTAAAGTTGAGAATGGAAACAATAAGACAATTTATAATTATAAATGACAACATACATATTACAACTGGACATCATACCATACTAAAAACCCCTTAGTAAATAAAGGGGACCATCAATTTTAAAATCAATGTTCAAGTTATGGTAAAATACAAAACATGAATGATAAATTATGAAGTTATTAAAATCCAGTCCATTGATTTTGCAATCAAATTTATAAATCCGCAACATTCAATCCACTATAATGCACCCGTCACAATAGAGATGCCAAGTCCTAGTGTTACTTTTGGAAAATTATAGATACAGGAGAGATAAATTGTTCTCAAGACCCAATACTAATTATAACTTAAACAGAACAAAGGATATCCGATCTCAAATAACAGAATTACAGAACCATTAAAAACATGGAGGTCAAGCTTTTCAATTCAACAAATAAACTAAATAAGTTTATGTTGTCGTCGTCACAAAAAGATTCCACTCAAATGAGATTAGCAGAGAAATCAAATCTTTTATGTATTCATTTCAATAATTGAAACAATCACATTTTTAGGATAGATTGCCATTAACTATAGTGTATTTGCAAATTATTGGCAAAACAAAGGATAAAAAAAATCATTATTTTTCTTGAGTTAGACGAATCAAAATTACTGTACACTGGTTGGAAAGCTACAGCAATCAAGATAATGCGCTTAAACAGATCTGTGGCAATTCAGCAAAACATAGATTTAAACGGCCAAACTAAAGAAATATGACCTAGGAAAAGCATCGTTTAAGGTTAAGAAAAACCAAGCCAACCAGATTACGGCTGCAATGTAGAGGCTTTTTAATTCTCTGCATCGCAACCACAATTGTGGCTCTACCACAGTACTTGAACACAATTTTACATAATATCAAGGATCGCAACACCAACATGACTTACAAACTTTGTTTAAATACTTAGAATTCCACAAGATCTTTCAAGAACAGCATATTAATACACGTAAAAAAACAAAACAAGCGAAAACAAAAAGCACCGGAATTTTGACACGGGCAAGTTGGAAAGGGTGGCTTGCAAGAGATCAAGCATAATACAAACATAAAAATAGCACCATTTACCAATAGGATTAATCAATTTATGCTCAAATCGAGTCAAAATCCGTTCTAAACAGGAACCCCAGACAAATAAAAATCACTTTTGGATCTCCCGGAAGTGAATCCAAACATGTACTAAGCAAAACACTATCACCACACCAATCAATACAATCATCTTCAGCATAATAAGATCAGATAAAAACGAAATTTTTATGCAGGCATAATAAATATACACCATTTACTGTAAGATCAATTTGATTTAAGTCCATTCAATAAAAAAATCACAATTCAATAAAACAGGGATGAGAAAAAGGAAACCAAACATGCACAAAGCAATTGGGTATTTGGGTTCTGTATTGACAAAAAATGATTTTGAGTAAACTGTTCTTGGCTAATAGAGAGTTGAAGGAAAAGTATTGTTATAATCAATTCTAGAATCAAAAGCTCCAATTTCTAGCAGGAGGCAAAATTAACTCTACACGAGAGCAACCAACCATGTCAGAATCAATCATACACCTCTAGAATCAAAATAGAGGCAAAATTGAATCTAATCAGGAACCTCAAAACATACCAAAATCAATTTTAAGTTTTAGCGTAAATCCAAACATACACTAAGCAAAACACTAAAACCACATCAATCAATACAACCATCAAACAAAAATCATATTTTTAACCAACCATATAAAAAAAAATCATCATAAACAAAATCAAAATTCAATTAATCTACAAAATCAAAAGAGTAAAAAAAAAAACGAACCTGAATCTGAATCAGTGATGAGATTCAGCATGTTCCTTATGAGCGAGATGACGACGCTCATTGGGAAGAGCAACAAGGTAAGAGAAAGCCATACCACCATAAAGAACATGGTAGAGAGGTGTAAGAGAATCAGTTTCGATGTACTTTTCAGCGTAATTATCCAAACCCTTCTTGATGGAATTTTTGATGTAATTGAATGAAAGCATCGGTTTCACGTGTTCAGGGAGTTCGGTCACCTTCTTCCCCTTGATCTCGCTGTAGAATCTCCTCATCGCCATTGCTGAATTGCTCGATTGATTCTGCAAACCCTAGAAATTTAGATTCGGAACGCTGTTTCTTTGAAAACAGAAATGAACGGTGTTTCACTTGTGGTTGAAAATGAAATTGGGTGAATAGTTAGGAGTTATTGGTCTATTGCCCCATTCATTTGACCCGACCCGACCCGAATAATTTTATTTGATTTAATTCTGAATGAGTTTTTGGTCATAATTTGGCAACAAAAGAAGAATAATAATTCAACAAAACGATACAAATGATAGTCGATTCTGAGAGAATTGAATAATCTCTCACAACGTGGTAAATTTCATTTTGAATATCCAGTAAGTTCATCTTTTCTATCACCGTGAGTAAAACAAAATCATAATGAACTACGGCAATTATGCAAAAGTTGCGTAATATAGTTTTTGCAAAATCACAGTGGTTCGTCTTATGATACCAAACATGGTCTAAGAGAGGTATCTATATTTAATGTATTATGTCTCCTTGAATAAATTTGTCTCTCAAAGAAAGTGTCACATGAGTTCTCCCAAAACAACATAACGAGTATATTTGAATCTTGAGTCAGCCCTAGTTTCTTTTAGAGAGAGCATTCATTTTGTCCAAGTCACTTTCTTCCTCACTCACTAGAAATGGGTGGTTGTGGATAATTTTTTTGACTAAAATCACCCATCTAGATCGTTTTTCACTTATATTATTTTCAATAAGTGATTTTCACTTTAGGTGCTAGCTCAATGGTAAGAGCTTAGCATTGTAACCTCAAGATATTGAGTTCAAATTCCGTTAGGGACAATTGTAAAATGACCATTAATGTCATTTTCACATAGATCAAGTTTTTCTTGTGTTTTTTGTGATTTTCGTCGCCTTGGTGTGATGTTGTTTGATTTTCCGTCTTTGTGTTGTGTTCGATTAGTTCTATTGAAAGATCAATTTCAATCAATTAAAAATTCAATTAATGACTTTGACGTCAACACTGCAAATCACGAGACGTAAGTCTTTCAGTCACTTTGCTTTTATTATATTATTTATAGATATTTTTTCGTTGTATATTATTAACTTAGATCCTATGAGTTTGTTCAAAATTAATTCTTTTCATTTTTAGCAATGTACTTTATCAAATTGAATAAACGGACATATTTTTTTTTATAAAGAAAATGTATATTTGAATCTCATTGTCAAGCCAAACTTGATAACCAATTTTTTTTTATGACAATGTAATTTTAAAATCAAATTAATTGAAGGGTCTTGTTAACGAGTGTCTCTGAGACACTTTTTAAGGGTACCAAAACAAGCAATTATTCTTTAGAAAAGTCAAACATTTCGATTTCCAATGCATTAATTAATTTTTATAAATACTTGCTATTTATAGTCCTTAAGGAGTGCCCCGGGGGCACTAGTTAACATTTCTCATAATTGAATGATGAAATAAAAAAGGAAATTATTACACTTTCTATCTTGAATTTCAATCATAGTTTTAAAACTCGGCTCAACCATTGACTCGGTAGGGGTACTGGGTCACTGGGTTAATGATCAAACAACTGAGTTACTGGTTGAACCGCATAACTAAACCGGATCAAATCGAATAACTCGGTCAGATGACCCGGTCTTAAGATTAAATTTTTATTGATATTTAACCAAATTAATTTTGATTGAACTAATGACTCGACCACTTAAAAACTAAAATGTAACATGTATATTAATATTTGTATAGCTATATATTATTGTTTAAAGAGTGTGGTTATATTTTGTTGACATGAATATTTTGTTTGTCTGTTGAAAGAGACGGGAAATATATTTCGTTTTGCATATTATTTAATATTAATATAATATGTAGATTTTTTTAAAAAAAATATGATATGTATATTATAATTTTTGGGGGAGAGATTTTTTTTGGCAAGAAATATTTCTTTTAGGGGAGAAATGATATGTATATTTTTATTACTGTGTAAATATTATATTTAAAAAAGAGGTGCTCTATTTGAACAAAAAATTTGATGTGTTAGAACAAATGAAGATGTAATATACATACATATATAATATATTTCAAGTTTTAACACAAAAAAGATGTTGCTGAAGTGGTTTGGTTTCCAGTAATGCACTTTGATGTGCAAACAACTTGAACCGGTTATACTATTGGTTCACGGTCCAACCGGTCCGAGTCGAATTTTAAAACTATGATTTTGATAGTTTTTGTCAAATTCAATCTTACACTACAAATCCCATATTACATGCAATATATTTTTAAGTTAGTTAGCCTTCTATCAAGGTGAAATCTTAAAAATGGGCATTTTGGTAAACTTTAGTAGCAACAAAACAGAATCCGGTTTTTACTATTCTTAAAAATCAACCACTAGATCCTACAGAAACTTTCATAGGATGTAACCTGATTCTCTCGTCAAAATTCATAAATTGGTTAGGCTCAACAAAATGCAAAAGTTCCAAAATACCCTTTACGTAGATAGAACAAAAAACAAAGCACAATTGTTTCTTCTTTCTCTCTTTCCTTCATCAAAATCATAAAGGAAAACCATTTTTTATGGGAACATTTACAAGCTTCAGAAAAGCCTATGGTGCTCTCAAGGATTCCACCAAGGTTGGCCTTGCCAAAGTCAATAGTGAATACAAGGTAATTTCATTTTCCATTTTGTACATATACATATGCATGCAATATTACCTAAGATTTCAACAAGGATATGCTACCGTGATTTGGATCGTGACATCATAGTTTTTTATGTTTCTACGACCTCAATAATTATTTGTTTCGGTCACATTTTACCATGGTTTTAAATAGAGGTTGTGACCACGATCCGAGTCATGACATCATAGTTTTATATGTTATTACAACCGCAATGGAGGTTGTTTGATACACATTCGTGATTCTTTCACCGAGACTACTATTTAAAACAATGCTAGTATTTATGCAAATATATGTGTGTACATGTATATGAATCTCTAGCTAACTTTTTAAGTTTTTTAAATTTCTTTTCTTATATTTCCGCAAAAGTTTCTTCAATTGTTTTTATTTCTTTCTTTTTGTTTTTGAAGGAGTTGGATATTGCCATTGTGAAAGCTACCAATCATGTTGAATATCCTCCAAAGGAACGTCATGTTAGAAGTGAGTTGATAAATATACCTCATTATATAATCATTCTCAATTTATTTTCTAATGCAAATGATGTTCTATTGCATTTTCATCTTCTATATCTCATGACATTTGTTTTAGCACAAGTTTCGGAGTTTTTGGATCAACATTCATCTAAAATAGTTTCAGTTAATCAATGTAGCATTTTCCATGCTATAAAGATGTATAATGTTGTAGAAAATATAAAAAAACAATTACCATTTAATGTTAAGTTTTAAGGTATTGATCTGATTTGATTGTGCAAAGTTTATTTTAACCTGTATAATTTACCTTAAATTGTTCATTGTTGCAGAAGTATTCTATGCGACATCAGCACACCAACCACGCGCGGATGTGGCATACTGCATTCATAAACTTTCCAAAAGACTTGCAAAGACGCGAAGTTGGATTGTAAGAACTTACGAAATGATATTCATAACTCGATTTTTTTTAGAGACTACGAACGATATGAGTTAGTTACTCTCGTAGTGTAAATCGTGCAAAATTAATTGAATACGACATGTTCATTAATTACGATATCACCTCAAATGATCTAGAGAGAGATTTTATGCACAATCTACTCAGAAATCGACTATTCTTCACCCTATAACATTCATTTGTAACTGAACTTACAAATTAACAGGTTGCTTTAAAGACATTGATAGTGATTCATAGGACTTTGAGAGAGGGTGATCCTACATTCAGAGAAGAACTTTTGAACTACTCGCGTAAAGGCCATATTCTCCAAATATCCAATTTTAAAGATGACTCAAGCCCTCTAGGTAAATTAGTTCTTTGGATTATTCTATGCAACTGTTTAAGCCTTCTAGATCATTTTCTTATTCAATACTAACTGTTTCATTTCTTAACCGATTAACTCACTCTTTGCAGCTTGGGATTGTTCTGCATGGGTTCGAACATACGCACTATTTTTAGAAGAAAGGCTTGAATGTTTTAGAGTCCTCAAATATGACATTGAGTCGGAACGTTTAGTAAAATCGTCGGCAACTGAACCTAAAGTTTGTGCATTACCTTACTATATCCACATCCAAATTTTTCAAAAGAAAAAACTTATTTTTATATCTAGAATACCGCTAACTTTTTCCTTTACAGCCCCATAGCAGAACTCGATCCTTGGCTAATGATGATCTATTGGAGCAGCTACCGGCATTGCAACAACTCTTATTTCGTCTTATCGGTTGTCAGGTATGAGTTGATGGAATGAAAGCAATATTGTGTCACACATAATCTCTCGTCATTGAAATTATTATATTTTCTTGAATTTAAGGTAACATACTAACATTTAATTTTCTGACATTTTGCAGCCTGAAGGATGTGCTTATAACAATTACTTAGTACAATATGCATTGGCCTTGGTATGCATCTCTAGTATTTATACATTCCACATAAGAGTAGTTTGAGTCTTATCTTTATGTACATAATTTTGTGTCTGGTTTTGTTACTATTTTTGTTGCTCTTGGCAATGTTATTAGGTATTGAAAGAGAGCTTCAAAATATATTGTGCACTCAATGACGGAATCATCAATCTTGTGGACATGGTAGAGTTTATTTCACTTTTAATTTTCTATTTGATTAGTTTACTTGAATTTTAAATTGTACAACTGAAAATTGCAGTTCTTCGAAACTTCAAGACATGAAGCAGTGAAGGCCTTAAATATATATAAAAGAGCTGGCCAACAGGTTTGTAATGATGTTTTCTTTAAACATGTTCTTATTGTTGTCCATTGTGGATTGAATCTTTTTTCTCAATGAGATTTTCCGAAAAAATAATCCTTTTGTCAAACTTATGATTTTTCTCTCGTGTTATGCAGGCTGAAAATCTTGCCGAATTTTATGATTACTGCAAAGGCTTGGACCTTGCTAGGAATTTCCAGTTTCCAACGCTAAGACAGGTTCCTTTTGTTTCTTATGATCTGTTTGATTTACAAAAAAATAAGTGCTGGACAACTTTTTATCGTGTACGGTGTTTGGCGCAAAACTTTCTTTAGTCCTGCCGACGCTTTTCAAATCAAACTTCGATAAATATTTTTGTCCTGTTACCCTACTTTTTTTTAATCAGACCCTTAGTATATACTTCATGTGATACCATGAGCAGAAGAAACTCATGAAGCTTTTTAATTCAATAAACAGCCGCCTCCGTCTTTTCTTGCTACGATGGAAGAATATATTAAAGAAGCTCCCCAATCAGGCTCAGTGAACAATAGATTGGTAAGAAAAAAGTTATGATCAATTTTCATGTGCAATACTTGTTCATTATATTGCATTATTCCTCATGTTTGTGTATGAACTTCAATGGACCAATATGCATTTTATGTAACCTTTATACATGAACATAGAGTACTAGTATAATGAGTTTCTTAAAATAAATGTCACTTGACACAGGAGTATGAGCAAAATGAAGAATCGCCTGAAGAAGAATCAGAACCAAAAGAACCAGAAGAGCCTCAAGAAGATGAGCAACAAGACGAGGAAGTTGCCGAGGAAGAGCAAGTACCCGAGGAAGAAACCCAACCAGAGGAAGAGGAAAAGGAAGTTGAGCTTCCTCCACTGATATCGACTGATGGTACCGATGATTTACTGGTATGTTTCTGCTATCATCCTATCTAACTAAGGGTGCATGCGCGATTGCGATGTTTGTTTGACAGAATATATGTTTGTTCCGTATGTAGGGTTTGAATGAAATAAATCCGAAAGCTGTAGAATTGGAAGAAAGCAATGCATTGGCCCTTGCAATCGTACCGCCGGGTGGTAAGTCTTATAATAGACAATTGATTAAGTAATAAAAATTGTTTTATTACATGCTTCTTATAGACGGCAAATGGATTCAAATTGCAGACCACGTCACGTGTTGCAACCACTATATCGCGGTTGCAGCGGTGTTGTCAAACAAATCATAGTGCAATTTTAATGTTTTGAAATTCACTTGAAAAACTGCAACAAAACTTATATTGCAATGACCTCGGTGCATATTGCAACAACTGCAGTATTTGCTATCACAGCGATTGTAACTGCAATTTACATTTAATCAAACTATACTTGTTATTTGATACTTGATCTAATTCTAAGGTTTTGAAATTTTATGTAGGAAATAATAATTCAAACAATCTTGCTTTGAGTAACATTGGTGGGACTACTGGTTGGGAACTTGCTTTGGTTACAACACCAAGTAACCACACCAGTCAAGCGCCGGATCACGCTATGGTTTGTCACTTTGCTATACAAATTTCAATTACTTATCAAGAAAAATAACATTTATATTTTCTTCAACCCTTTGTTTTTGGATTCAGGCTGGTGGTTTTGACAAACTATTACTAGATAGCTTATACGAAGACGAACATGCGAGGAGACAACTTCAACTTCAAAATGCAGGTTATGGACATGAAGAAATGACAGTACAAAATCCATTTGATCATTACAATCAACATGATCCATTTGCAATGTCCCAAAACATAGCACCTCCAACTAATGTTCAAATGGCATTATTGGCTCAACAACAACAAATGACATTCCAACAACAGCAGCAACAACAACAAATGACATTCCAACAACAGCAGCAACAACAAATGATGTTTCCACAACAACATCATAACATGGCAATGGTACCTCACCAACAACAACCTCATGCTCAATATCCTCAACAGATGATGGGTGCTCATAATCCATTTGGTGATCCTTTACCTGTTGCTAGTTATCCTCATAATTCTATGCCCCAGCAAGGAAATTACAATTTAATGTAGAGTTTTCCTTTTACTTGTTTTCGGAATTTTTTTTATTCATTGTTAACTAGTGAATATGATATGTATTTTTTTATTTTAGTTTTCAATAATTTGTTTTAGATAAAAAAAAAATCTTGCCTAGATATATCCTAGTACACATAAGTTAACTTTGAATTTGTATTAGATAAACTATTCATTGCCACAAACCATTGTTTTAGTCTTCAAATTCCTTTGATTCATTGAGGTTCTGCTTTCTATGGTTTTACTTTCTCAGAAAGGAGGAGTTATGCAAGTTGTAATATTCTTGTTTGGAAGAAAAACAAAGTGAGAATTGATGTTATTGATATGGATATAGTTGATTCCATATGAGATAATAGATGTAACTAAGTGATTTCTTGGATCAAAGTAGAAAATGAAAATGAAGAAAAAATAAATAAGCAAATGGAAAGGGTAAGAAAATGATAGAAATAACCAAGTAGAACCAATGTAGAATGATATGATCAATGTACAGTCACTAAGAAATCTAACAATTTGTTACTCCATTTGTATCTTTAGCCTTCCCTCTAATCAATGGAATTTTCATTCCTAGCTCTAGAAGGTCGTTAGCCTTCATGTAGGGTTGATCCTAGTCAAATTTTAATGGTATTGATAATAATGATCATCTTACAGCCATGGTATATTCTTTCAACTCTGATCTTTTCAAGGAGGAAGGTGAGGTTGATGAGTGGGTGTCCTGTTGTATCTCCTTCCCTTCTTGAGCAACATATTGAAAAGAAGCCCAGTGAGATCATCTCTGAAGAGGAAGTTAAATGTGATTTTGTTTGGTAAAAGAGATGATTATGGTTAAAGGGATGATTGAGTTTGTTAAGAATTTATGGAGGAATCCATTTTGTTATCCTGAGTGTAAACACTAGTTGTTCATAAGTTCTTGACTAAGATTAAGGTGAACATGCTTAATCTTCTTATGTCTGAGGTTGTATCCACTTGTCAAACACGTTTCATTTCTACTAGGTATTAAGGATAATGTTCTTAGTATGGAAGCAATGCTCCATAGCATACATAAGATACTGCGTCAAAATAGTTTATTTTCAGTTACAACAGGCGACCCTATGCTTTTATATATCTTGTTTTATTCATGGACAAGCCTTCTCTTATAATATCTCAAGCCATCCTAGATCAATTTTGCGCCATGCCAAGCCTTCTCACATAGATATAGCACCTCAAGTAATACAGTTTACATTCAATCTAAATCAAATCCAAAATACAATGTTAAAATGAATAGTAGGATCTTAATTTGAGAGTCCAAATCAATAGCTGCATGAATACACAAAAAATCCATATTTATCATTTTATTAATGTACCAAACCAGAGAAGAGTTATCTTAACTACTTTTTCTCTCACTCTTCTTCCATTCCTGTGTTTCTAGCATAACAATGTAAGAGAAGCAGAAGCATACACATAGCATTATGGCCTTTGACAAGGCCGCTATATCGGTTCGTTTTATGTTTATATGGGAAATTAACTCCTTAACACACATTCACTCTATCTAAAAAATAGTAGAATTCAACCCAATGCTAAAAATCAAGTGAATAACTTAATAAGTAACCAAAGGAAATGTTTATTAGTAATAGATATATTTACAATATAATATATGCACTAAACTGAGCATGTGCCTGCTAGTTCTGAGGGATGCTCGAGAAGTTTAAGCATTATTAGTTTGATAAATACATACATTTCACCCTACAAGGATTCAACATAATAACAACATTGCAAATATTCAACATCTACTGATTAAACAGATCAAAGTTGAGACCAAGTAGTGTGAGAAGGTTAATTCCAGAACTATCACCAGTGCTGCATCTGCACGAACTTCCATTTGCTTCCATCGCCCTTCTCAAACTCCAAGCAGCTTAGTTTTTTGTTTCCTCGCATTTTTTGGACTTCTCATCGAGCTTAGGCTGAACCATGAAAATCTTACATAATTAGTGCTTAGCATGGTATTCTTAGATAGACATGCAAATATGTACAATCATACTCGATCTATAATTCAACATTCTTGTCAGAAAAATCATATGATCACCAAACAATTTAGATATCTCATTTTGAGATGCACCAGTTTCACAAACAAAATATTATGCATTACAAAAATGTGAAATAAACTAGAAGACAGAAATACTGATAATACCATCTCGTAAACATCGTTAAGTTAGACACAAGAAATTAAGAGAACATTCTGCAGTGGTTGGATTTGCGTTTATTAATATACTTGGTCTTTTCAAAAAAGTGAAAAAAAAACATCCGCACATAAGATGCAGTTGTTAACACTTCTTACAGTTTCTTCTAGTACTGCCTTATCTATTTTATATTCCCCGATAAGATAGCACACTATAATATGGTATCAAACTTAGAATCATTTCACAGTAGCTAGGCAAAAATGTCGAACAACCGACATCACTGTTCTTTGGTTTTGAAATAAAATAAAAATCAAAACAGGAAAAATAAACAACACCTTTACTAACATTTGGGAATTTACAGCAAAACTTGTAATAACCAAAGACACACATATTAAGATTGATGACACATGCTTCTGTAGTCCTATAGTACAATTAGTAGTACCACTAACATCCACATTTTACACCAGTATTGTGGAAATAGGAAGATAACTGTAAACAATTTTGTATAGGCCTTTCCTGTCATAAGATAAGATTTAGCGAATCTGAGCCAGTCAGTACATAAAATTACCATTCACAAGTTTGAGTGGTACAAATTAAATTGCAAAGAAAGGAGACACAATGATACATAATAGATTAGATTGCTTGGGTTGTTTTTGACCCGAGAATTTGTTGATAATTTGGTATTTTGAAATCTTTACTTGTGTCAAAAAACTAAAATTTAAATCTTTCCTTATTTAGGGATTTTATCTTTGATATTTGTTTTTAGGAATTAAATTTTATACATCGTATGCATCTGATCATGCTTTAAATTCAGAAAGTATCTAAAACCATGACAGATGAGCACTGTGTCTCAAATAAGCGCTCAAGGTGTTTTTTGGACAAAGGGACCTTGTCCTAATGTAAATTTAACTCCTCTAGAGTGAATTGTAACTTTAAACATTAAAGCGTGTAATAATATATTGACTGTTGATGAGAAAGTCAGTGGTTAATATTTAAGATTTGTAATACATGTGTTGTGTACATACAATATCAACTAGACATCTATAGTTGAAAAAACTTACTTTATCCTCCAAAGTAAATTGCTCACTTTAGAGGAACTGGTAGTTTCTCTTTTTACCATTACTTTACTAAATACAGAGGGACATAAGCTAAGCAAGATGAAAGAATGAAGCCTACTACACATTTTAAAATTATCATATTTTTCATCAATTTCAATCCCGTCACTCCCCTTTAGTATAACATATACATAACCTTTCAAAAGCCGGCATAATAATTAGCTAGTTAAAAAGGCAAGTTTTTCATGACTTTCAATCTTGTCACTCCCCTTTAGTTTAATACATATACATAACCTTTCAAAAGGCAGGTTGTAAACTAAAAGTATAAAGATACAAGTTAGAAGATCGGTAGATCCATATGAAACATGAAAAATCCCCTCATCCCCTATTAGTTTTGATTTGAAATCCGTTATCACTTCCTATGTTGCCCGTCAACAAGAATGACTTCTGCTAGTGTAATGTCAACAAACAATAAACTTCCAAGCTAAAGAACAAGTTTTCTCACCACAGCAACTGGCTGAGCTAAGTTATGGTTCATCCTCATCTTCGGAATGAGCTAAATTTTCTGGAAACGTCAGAACCTTCACTTTCACCGGTCCCTCGATCCCTTCCGGGATTTTCAACTCCACACCACTATCCCCACCATGAACAGTCCCTGAAGTCACAGAAGCACACAAAACAGTTTGAGCTCATAAATAAATCAAAATTTTCACCGACCATAAAGATACATATTGTATCACTCATTGTTTAATTTACAGTCACCAAATGTTAAATAATTAGTCTCACAATTTTTTACACAACGCTTTTGAATAACAAATAACTGTATGCTCACAGGTTAAATCCCCAAATGCCATTAGAGTGCACATGCTGATCAATCACATCATAAATATACAATTCATTAAGGGGCAGGAGCAGCAAACAGATTTTTTATTTTTTTTAAAGATTCCAAGTTTTGTGTTAACCTAAAAAATTTACACAAGTGGATATAATGCTTATATAATACTTATTTTGAGAAAATTAGATAAGTTTCCTGAAAATGCAAACAACCCTCTCTCCCCTCCAACAAAAAAAGAACTGGTTTTAAAGCTTTTCTGAAAAACAAAAAGACCACAACCATATCATAAAATTGTTTTTTCTCTGCTTTTTAAAGCTTAAAAACAACCTTATCTATCCTCTTGCTATAAACGAAAAGTTAGCACTTTTAGCAAAGATTTTGCAATAGAAGAAACGTTCTACCAAGTGATACTCACCATCACCCTCCTAATTCAATCTCATCAATTCAGAAGGATAAATGAAACCCCATAACCCAAATCTAGAAAACTTATCAATTTAAACATGCCATTATCTTCCAATTAATCTTCTAATCCCATTTTAAACCAAATAATTAAAATTTAAGCAAAATTTTCTCCTCCCATGAAACAATAAATCAAAAAATTTATCAATTTATTAAACAACATACCAATACCATTATCTTACAATTAATTCTCTAAACAATAATAACAGCACCAAATCCTTATTCAATAAACTACCCCATAATTTTCCATCAAAATTTGTAAAATCCCAAATCTTCCTTCTTTTTACCCTGATTCTTCCACAAATTCCCAAATCCAATACCAAAAAAAACCCATTTCTAATCAAATAAAGCAAAATTGCTATCTTTTACCCCAATTCCACCACAAATCCCCAAATCCAATACCAAGAAAAACCCTTTTAAACCAAATTAAACCAAAATTCTCTCCACCCATGAACCAATAAACCAAAATTACTACCTTTTACCCTAATTCCCCACAAATCTCCAAGCCCAATACCAAAAAACCCTTTTTCATCAAATTGATCAAAATTATCTCCCCCATGAACCAATAAAGCAAAATTACCACCTTTTACCTTGATTTTGACACAAATCCCCAAATCCATTACCAAAAAAACCCAATTTTAAGCAAGTTAACTCAATTAAACCAAAATTCTCTCCACCCATGAACAACAAAGCAAAAAATTAAAGCAAAACTACTACCTTTTACCCTAATTCCCCACAAATCCCCAAATCCAATATCAAAAAAAATATTTTTAATCAAATTAATGCAAAATTAAAGCAAAATTCTCTCGACCCATGAAACAATTAAGCAAAAAAAATGGTAAAATTGTACCTTTAATGAAGTAATTAGATGAAGGCCAACCACGAAGAGAAGAGATAGAAAGAGATTCATCATTCTCAAAAGGCGATTGACGTTCATCATCTGTTAATTTATGAACGAGATGAACAACATTCGAAGGAGTAGGCCTAGGTGGGACCCAAAAAGAAGATCCAGGAACAAAAGGTAACCAATCAGGTGTAGCTTTTTTGACGAGAATTCTATGAATCAAATCGTCGAACAGCTTCAGTGTCATCTCGTGTTCACCCTCTGATGATAATGAATTTGATGAAGATGATGATGATGTGTCGATTTCGTAGAGTTTTCCAGTGGCGCGTGATGAACGGTGACGGAGGGTGGTGAAGTTTGATGGATTGGTGATGAGGGTTTTGGATTTCGAGATGAAACTGGCCATGGTTGGTGATTGGGTTGGGTTTTGGTGGTGGGAGAGAAAATTGTGCGAGAGAGAGAAATGGAAGAGAAATGGGGAGAGAGAGAGAGAGAGGGTATTTGTAGAGAGAGAAAGAGAAAACTGTGGATACAGGATTGGTTTTCGGTGTACGGATCAAAATAGTTTGCTTACAAGATAATTAAGGTTACGAGCTAATAATAACATGAGTTTAATTTTTCTAATCAATTTACACTGTTGGTTGGTGTAAACAAATTTTATACTAATGACAGTGGGTTAACAGTCCAAAATAGTTTTGTTTATGCAACCAATCAAAAGATTCTGAATTGCCACGATTTTAAACGAGTTTAATTTTTCTAATCAATTTACACCGTCGGTGTAAACAAATTTTATACAATACATGTTATATCTTATGATATGTTTAAGGGAAATGTTAATATGTGCCCTTAAGGCACAAGTTTAACAACCAAATGGAAAAATAATATGTTGAAATGCATGCATTAAATTTAATCTTTAATGTTTTAATGAATTGAATGGACAAAGTTTAAGGGAATATTTCTTTTTTTGGATTTGTTAACATGTGTTATAAGGGCACAAGTTAACACTACCCTATGTTTAATGGTGGTAGGTTGACGGTCCAAAATAACTTTGCACACACAATCAATCAAAACATTCTGAATTATCACGTTTGACCCACATGATTTAAAAACATTAATTGATATAATGATTTTAAATGTTTTGATTGGTTGTGTAAGCAAAGTTGTTTTGAACCGTCAATTCACTACCATTAAACTCGTTAGTTAATAAGTTAAGAAATACATGACATGTCATACCTCATCAATTGATATAATTGTGAGGAGTGGACTAACCCACATTGGGTGAACCACTATAAATTTCTATGTGTTCTTTCTCTTCCGTTTACTCTTTTAAATTCAGTATACACTATACGCACACAACACAGTTACTTGATTAAATCAGTTTCTGCATAATTTGCACAAGAATGTCAGAACGTTCTGAAGCAATTTCACTAACTTAACTTTTCCAAGTAAACCACTTGAGAATTAATTTTAAGTTGCAGATTAATTTTTAAAGGGACACAATTCAAACCCCCCTTCCTTGTGACTATTTTATTTACTTCAAGGGGGTCGACAAAACAAAATATTGTCGGTTCCACAAGTGCCACGAGCATGTAACTGACGATTGCATCCACCTGAAAGATGCAATCGAACTCCTCATCCAACGGGGAAGGCTCAAGCAGTTCGTCAAGAACCTTGAGTCAGAAAGAAAAGCCATCGAGCTCATCACCGATGGTCCTGAAGCGGGCAAGGTAGTAGCTATGTCTGTGGAGCATTTGGGTGATTTCCCTGACAACGTGGAAATCGTCCCATATTCATGCATTTGGGAGCAGTTCCCCTCCGCCAATGTTATCACTGGAGGAACGTTGAACATCTCCATGGGAAGCATGAAAATAAAATTTGAAGAGCTCATAAGCGTCAATTTGTTTGGTCCCTTCCGATTCCAGCATTGGGGGAAGACCACCTTTGACATTCTACGACTCTAAACTGAAGGTGAGAAAAACCACAAGAGGGGGGGGTTGAATTATGTTTTCAAAAACTTTTCTTTCTTACGTTCTGAAAAACTGTTCCCAGATTCAGAGTCTGAAATAGTTCAGAGTCTGACTTGAGTTCAGAGTCTTAGTGCAGCGGATAAATGTAAGAGAACAGAGAAAGAAAGAACACAAGCAATTATACATATTCCTTCCACAAACCGGAAGTAGTCCTGTCTCCCTTCCACTTCCAAGGAGAGTTCCACTAAAATGTAATATCGGATTACAAGTTGCTCAAACACACAAGTAAGAGACTTCTCAATGCTCAAGGACAACTCCAAGAGACTTCTATGCTCAATCACACAAGAAAGA
>Ga0315914_1000980_pt1 | contig 40477 bp, 9 predicted proteins | sample MpolenodulesMG_FD_203920 | JGI IMG/M metagenome (GOLD analysis project Ga0315914, IMG submission 203920) | Medicago polymorpha root nodule microbial communities from Los Angeles, California, United States - elongated nodules | ecosystem: Host-associated > Plants > Roots > Nodule | place: USA...
AAATATCAAAAAATATATATTCAATTTTTTATTATATTAAAATAGACCCGCAATACTATTTTTTTTGAAGTGTGTTAAATTATTTTTTTTTACTAGATTATTAGAAATAGAAAAAAAAAATATTGAGGGAGTAAAGTGTAGATTTTAACATAAGAGGGGAGGGGAATGTAATTCAAGCTTCTCTTAAGGGAGGGGAGTGAAAAGTATTCTAATATGTTGTGAATAGGAGAGGAGGGGAGTGTATATTTTAACATAAGAGGGGAGTGTAATTCAAACATCTTTGAGGGGATGGGAGTGTAATTTACTCTTTTTTTTTTTTAAAAAAAAAAGATAAGTACAAAACTTTTTTTACAAAAGCCTGATTTAACAGATCATACTACAAACCCCAAAAAGCCTTCAGGAATTACCCTAAATCATAAGTTTGTTATTCTTTTTAGGCCAAATACCTCCATGTGTCCTTTAAGTTTGATAAGAATATAGGTTAGTCATTTATCATGTGTAATAATCACATTTTTTTTTAGAAATGTAACAATCACATTTATCATCAATAGAAAGATTCTTTGTGTTTTCTCTCATTTCTTCCTTAGATGTCATATCTCATAACATGGTATCACAGCCAACCTGGTATCCACCTTGAAGGATATTTTCCGCTGCATTTTCTCGAGAAATTTATTTTTCTCAGCTTCAGTTTTACTTTCCTTTCTCATTCATTTTTTTCTTTTTCTCTCACGATCAATTTATGTTGCATCTATTGGAACAAATGTATTTAACATTACCCTTTGAGTTTTGATGATAACAAGGTATTAAAAAATGCCAATTGGATATGCTAATATTTGTTCAAGTGTGCAGGACCATAGACAAAAAATTTAAGTGTCTTTATAGGAACAAATGAGAGCAATGAAGTCTACAAAAAGGGAGCTTGTATTACAAGATAGAGTTGGAATAAGATAACATCTGAAGATTTTTGAAACTGCTCATCAGAAGCAGTTCATCAGAAGCTGCTACCAGAAGTTGACGTCATTAGAAGCAGAAGTTCATCAGAAGCTGAAAGACTGGAAGCTTTAGAGTTTGTTAAAAGTTGTTATTCACATGCATATGATTTCAGAAGGAATGGAAGCCTGGAACAACGGCTAATTCAGAGGAATTTGAAGGCATTGGATGCTTATCCACTGAAAAGCGCAGAAAAGGAAAATAGTACAAGTGTACAACAACTACTCCACTACTCCACTCTTCATGTCTGCAATAGTACAACATAACAATTATATCAACGCTGGTGTCTCTCTATTCTTGGAAGGGATTTGAAATTGTTCCTTCATAGGACAATAACCAAATCAAGTAATAGATCATTGGTGATTTGATCAAGTTCCAACAACGACTCTTTTTGATGTGCTGGTAATCTACAACGTTCCTCTCACACATCTATATAAAGGAGTGAAGACTTGAAGATTGTAAGAGGCTCACAACAATTTACAAGTGCCAAAACTCTACTGAAATTGTTTCACATCAAAGTTCACTTAGAATTTCTTAACAGCTTTCATATCTTATAAATTCTAGAGTCTTAAGAATTTGTATCTGATTTGTATTGTGAACACCACTGATTGTATATCAAGTGTTCAACCTCAAACAATTTTCTTTGTAATTCTGTTTGAATAGAAGTCTCTTGCTTTTGTGCTTGAGCATAGGAAGTCTCTTGCAGTTGTGCTTGAGCATTAGGAAACCTCTTGCAATTGTGCTTGAGTTAGTTTGAAGTCTCTTGCTTTAGTGCTTGAATAATTGTAATCAGATATTTATTTTAGTAAACTCTCTTTGAAGTGCAAGGAGGAGTGGACTACTTCCGGATTGTGGAAGGAACCACTATAAATTGCTTTGTGTCTTTCTTCTTTCTCTCTCTTTTCATTTATCCGCTGCAACTAGACTTTGAACACTACTTCAGAAGCTGAACTCTATTAGGTTTTGAACAATGATATCAGTTTTAAGAGAAGAAAAAGAAAACACAATTCAACCATCCTTCTTGTGTTTTTCTCACCTTCAACATCATATTCCCTAATGGATCTCATACTAATGATCTCACCTTGGGCATTAACCAAGGATCTCATACTAATGGTAAAATTGAAGACAAGTTTGGATCCCATGCTTTGGTTATTTCAGTTGCTGGTTGAACTTGACCTTGATACCAAATGATGTTTGAGTTGTCTCTGCACACAGATTCAACTTCATACTCTAATCTGGCTTCTTTCTCTATTCTTTGATGGTTGTGTATGTTTATGTTACTGCAATATGGTTCTAGAAGAGATATAGGTTAGTTCTTCTCTCACAATTGTCCTGGATCGTTTCAGAAGTTGTTGGTCTATGTCCACTTATGGTTGCATATGGTTTTGTTGTTGTTGCTGCATGGTTTGTATTTTGGGATGCAGAATTGTTCTGACCGATATTAACTATTTATGACTTGCCTTTGCTTATGGTTGGTATTTGGCAAGGCTTGTGGTACATATCAGTTTGGTGTTTTTTTTTTTTTTTGTGTTGAGTAGACTTCATTACATTATTGTTCTTATGCTATTGGAGATATAGTTCTTGTTGGTTTTAAAATTTTCTTGCGTCATACTGATGTGCTTTGCACGCCAAATTGAAGAATCATTGGTTAGCCTCAAGGTCAAGATATGGTTTCTATGAGATTTCCTTACAAGAACCATAAGTTTTTCATGTTTTCTTAGTGATGATTATGGTGGTATAGTGAACAGTAGCTAGTGTGAACTGGTACTTCTGTATATGTTAGCTTCATAAGGTGCAATCATGGATGACATGACGATAAGCATGTGATTTTATGAGAGGTGGCTTATATGGTTTTCACACCAAAATCTCTGTTGATTTGATTTCTTGGTGTTGTTTAGCCTTTATTGGCTTGATTTTTGGCTTCTGTCAATGATGGTTAAGCCTTGTTGTTGTGCTTCTGTCATGGATGGTTAAGTGTTGTTGTGCTTCTTCCAAGTGGTTAAACTAGTCATATAGTTTCTACTTGGTGGTTAAGTGTTGTCCCTTAATTGGCTTTGATGACAACTTCTTCCAGATGGTGGTTAAGCGTTGATTTGTTGTTTTTTCTTCAAGCGGTTAGACCTTGAGTTGTTGTTTCCTCTTGTTGGATAAGCACTTTCTTGATGACTAGGTTTTCGGCCGAGTTGTTTCTTACATCTCTCCTTGTTTTTTCATTTGCTTGATGTATTTTTTTGTATTGTTCTTCCCAAGTTGGAAGTGTTGTGAACACCTTCTAACTTTCGAGAGATTATTAGAGATATGGGTTAGTTACAAGTTAGTATTAGTGATATAGTTGTAACTACCTCATTTTAAGGTATCTTTTATCATTTGTAACAATCACATTTATCATCAATGGAAAGATTCTTTGAGTTTTCTCTCATTCCTTCCATTAATGTCATGTCTCATAACAATAATGTTTGCAATGTTTTCCTTTTCCATCCAAATCCATTAAAAGGTGTCTATGTGCTAGTTTTATTGCTTTTGTGGATGTTACGACCTTTCTTCACAATTCAGTTTACAACTCTTCATTTTCTCGATTCCCTTATATATATGCATCATCGCCGGCATGAGACCATACCGGAGAAGGCAGCTGACACGATAAATCTTGTTTTGTATTAAAAAGAATGCAAGTTGAAGCTCGGAATCTCCACTAGATGTGTATACCATATTCAAACATAAGAAAAAAGATAACGAGTTGATTGGGTGTAGATTTGTGTTTGCATTGTTTATCGACTTAACTATGAATATGTTGAGTTCGGAAGAGTGATGTTGAATTTTTAAGGGTTAATATATGTTTACCTCCATGTGATATTCATGAATTGATTGGATGTAGATTTTGATTGGTTTTGAACCCTAATGACATTTGACTGTGTAAATATGAATATGTAAAATTTATTTAGTGGTGCGCTGAGTTTTCTTTTTTAAATTCTTTTACATTTAATTTTTTTCGCATGGAATTTTGTTTTATTAAACACTAATTTTAATATTTTTTTTGATAAGGTAAGGGCACACTGACATAGAAAAGGAATGGAAGACACTCCAACTAAGTTGGGATGTCTTACAGATTCCAGTCATTGTCAAGTGCTCATATATATTATTAAAAAAAAGGAAAAAGAAATACAAAAAAAAAACAGGGGGGGACATAAACCTAACCCAGTAATATACACACAAGTGTAGGTCGACCCAAGCGGGAAATACAAAAAATTAAACAACTCAAGTGGATAAATCTTCCTCTAATTAATCCTAAAACTAATCAAAGGTCATGAGTGCGGTGATTGGATCGTCCGTCAACACGAAAGCAGGTCCATGTACCATCAACTCCCTGCATATCACAGCAACCTAAACGCTCTTTCGAGCCCCACGGTGCAAGTCAAATAGAGAATGGTGATTTCCAATGGTGCTAGAACTCGATTCAATTGCCAACACAGTAACAAGTTCGTACACCTACAGTTAATTGTTACCACAGCAGTAAATTTTGAGATTGGGGAGTGAATGCGGCCGCCAACACGGTAATTAGCGAATCCACACGCACCAACAGTTTACTGCAATTATTTAGAGCAAATTAATAGCCATTTCTGGCCTAACAGACACGACATGGCTACCCACCGGAAAGGCAACAACACCGTCTTTTTGAATACGTACAAACAGAACCACTGGTGTGATGGAGGCAACCCAATCGCCTTGAAATCTGAAGATCTCAACATATCTGGAAGAATCAGATATCAAAGGCAAGAAACAACCACCAACACAGTGTCGCCGACATCAACCTCTTACGAACAGAGGAGTTTACGAACCAGAACCAGAACAAAACCAACCCTTTTCGAGATCCAAAAAGTACCCAAAGCTTTCCATGACGGAGAAATGCCGACGACATCTTCGACAGCCTCCGGAGGGGTATTGGTGGTCGAAAAAACAACGGAAACAGACCACCGCGACGGAACCGACGGTGGTTGGAGGACCCAAAGGAGTTACAGCCCCAAAAGGGTGTTAAACGGCGGTGCGGCCGTAAAGGGCTAGTGCACCACCTCCATCAAAGCTACATCGAAATGGCACCTTTGGATTGTGGATGGTTGAGGCGGTTTGGTTGTCACAGAGAAGAAGGAGAAGGAGTGTTTTAGGTTTCAGCTGTGCTAACTCTGCTAAACTTCCTGACCAACACTAATATTAATTAACCAAAAACATTGAAAAGAATAATATAAAGGATTAAAATATTTTGTGCATTTAAAGTTTATAAAATCTTCTTTATACATTCTTCAATTTCATCTCCTCTTTCAAGAATAAATCCAGAAGCAATATGAACAACTAAAGAAAATCAAAGTTATGAAAATCCCTCGTAACTTTCCAAACCAAAAATCCCTAAAATAACTCAAAGCCAAAATCTACAACCCAAACCTTCAAATACAATACCTAGAATTCATCATCAAATGGATTGCAAAAATTAAAACACGGTAAAAGAGAAAAAAAGATCCCGAAAAATAAAACAAATCAAAAAATATAAAGGAATGTCGAATGAAACCAATTCAAATAATCAAATTATATTTTTGGTTCCTTGACTATTTAATTAGTATCACTTTGCTTCCTTAATTAAAATTGGGTCTTGTTAATGAGTGTTTCCGAGCACTTTTTAAGCATTTCAAATCAAAGCTTTGAATATACAACTTTTCATGAAAAGTTATTACTTTAGACCTTAAAGAGTGCCCCCGGGGCACTCGTTAACATTTCCCATTAAAATTTGATTTATTTTGGTACTTTAACTTTCTCTCTGTTACACATTTTGGTCATTTCCATTAGTTTTAATTCAAAAACGTTAGGGGTATCTTCATTTTCTTCTGGAATTTTTCTGGGATTTTTGTTGTTGAAGGGTGATGGAGATGATATGAAGACGAAGAAGAGGAAAAGAAGATGAAGAAATCCTAACGTTTTTGAATTAAAACTAACGTAAATGACCAAAATGTGTAACGGAGAGAGAGTTAATATACCAAAATAAATCAAATTTTAATTAAGGGACCAAAACAATACTAATTAAATAGTTAAGGGACCAAAAATGCAATTTAACCAATAATCAAATGCGTTCCAAAAAAAACAACTTCCAACTTTCCAATTTCTCTCAATCCCAAACTTTCAAGCTTAACACAATGAGTTAATTGTAACACTATTAATATGTTATGGGTCATGTTAACCAGTGCCCCGAGACACTAGTTAAGCAATTATAAGTGGAAAGAAAAATCAACGTCAACCTTAAAGACAACACTTTTTTAAATTTTAAAAAATAAAATACACGATTTTCAAAAAAAATTTCTTTTTATAATTCCTTATTCGGTGTTCCGAAGTCATTTTTAACATTTCTCATATGTTATTAGTCTTTTTACATTCCAACGCATCAAGCTTCTTCCTTTCCCTTTTTTTTTCATCGGAAACTGACTATGTACTGTCACATTTAATAGAGAAAATATAGCATCTCACTTCAAGAGATCCATGAGTATTGCATCTTTCACCTTCTTTAGAGCTTTTTCCTTGTCTCTAGATCATCACATGCTTTTCCACTCTTTTCTATGCCTCTACCAGCCAATTCTGACCCTTCTTCACCCTCTTCATTCATCTTTCTTTCGTGCAGATTCAAGCAAACCAACAATAGAATGGTTTTTAAAAATTTCTTTTGAGAGGAAAATGATCAGGGAGAAGGGAACCATATAAAGATGGGTTTCAATATGATCCTTTAGAAAATGAAAAATTTGGAAACAAAAAAAAAAGATTCAATTGATTTTTTGGGTTTCGATTCAAGCTAATGTTGATATTTGTTTATGTTAATGTTTCTGATTTTTTAGAGGGGTAGAGAGAGAAGATGAAATAGTTGTTCTTGTTGTTTTATGTTGATAATGAAGTTGTTGTTGCGTTTAAGTTTAGAGAGAGGATGAAGAAGTTGTTGTTTTATGTCGATGTGCTTGATGGTGTTGGAGAGGATTGGAGAAGATGAACAATGGTGATGAACATTGGTGTCGCTACATTTTTTAATTGTAAATAATTACATGTATGTGATACATAATAAAAATAAATAAAAAACAAAATTAATTATACAATTAACGTGTTATGTAATAAAAAAAATGTGACTCAGCACGCCACACCACCAATTTTGCACAGTTATATGTCATGAGGATCCAAAATCAAAGAATCTTCATATTACAGTGTTGTAATCTAATTATTATTTTTTACCAAAATTCGCTAATATTGCAAAGGTAAATATCCAAACTACCACATAAACATTGTTTGAGTGACTCATATGGAAAAGGGCAATGTTGTATAACTTAAGAACCAATTTAAAATTTTAAAAATTTAAAGGATTAACCTGATATTTTTGTCAAACTTAAAGGATTCAGTGAGGTATTTGACCTTATTTTTATATAATTTAAATAAACTAATCAAACATTATCATATTCAAATATATGTATCAAATTAGAATTTCAATAAGAGATTATAACATTCATACTAAACGTATCTAGAAAGTTTAGCATCTGCATTATCTTTAGTACTGGATACATTAAAATTTACAACATAAATCTTCGAATGAATAAATAGATACATCAAATCACGTTCGTACAACTAATGATACAACACAACACATCCAATACCTAGAATACACACACTTGAATCCATAATAATATCCTGCAACCGGTACAAACAAGCACTTGCTGAATATCCATTCGGTCACATGCTGCTACATCCTGCTAAATCAACCTGCTGATTTGAAACAAATAAGGATTGAGATGAGACATAATGTCTCAGTGAGTTCTACCTAATCCTAAGCTGTAGGTAACCTCGGGGGAAACCTAGGGTCACCACGTGTCTACAATACAACCATTCGGTTGATTATACGTGTGTGGAACATGCATACCTAGACAGTCGTGCATACTAGGGCCGTCATAAGGTTCTACGTATCACAAGCTACAAGTCTTGTCTTATATTCTACATGTCATGGCGGTCAAAGGAACCTAAGACCGCTACATCAAGATAAGATAAACGCATCAAGACCTAATCTTGAACCATTCATAACATGATCCTGAACTGGACGATCAGGGAGGCACTATGATCGTCGACAATGCATCTACATAATCTTGTCTTGATACATAAGCATATATATATATACATCCTAGCATAACGTATTTGTATCATATCATGTTCATAGTCATTCATTATGTTAGAAGTTAGCGTATAACAAACAATTATCTGAGTTGATTTTACGGAGTGTATCGGGTGGAGTAACCCCGAGTACAATCCCTTACTTGACCGATGAATTCCTAGCTAAGGTACATCAGACTCCTCTCAGTGCCGTGTGGGCTTACCTTGCGGAGCGTATCCCGTCCCCCTAATGTGAACCTCTTGAAATCCCCCTTGGCGTGGATCGCAAGAGACACGACACCTACATGTTACTTATAGTCTTGTTCATACATGAAGAGCTTATAACTTATACTTACTTGGTTAATTACCACGGGTCCGTAGCCTACCTGTAAAGCAGTAAATAATTTCATACTTGTTCTTGTTCATACATGACCTAATGTGCTTAGGTTTTAATAATAGCATGACTATTCTCGACTACCTAAGTCGAGGCTCTATAAGTTCCCCAATACTTAGAGATGAGATTGCTACCCAAACATAGTTCATATTTCTTACTCTCGTGTGCCATACATTACTGAACAATGCCGATGTTTGCTCATACATTTCTCTTGATAGAATCTTAGGTAGTAATGTACATATCACTTCCAGAAAGTATAAAAACATTGAGAATGATTAGCATAGCAAACATTAACATCATTTTAGCAATTATAGCACAATGGGGTACTAATTTCCTAATTCATGACAAGCTTAACAAAGTACATTTCCTCACATAAATTAACAAAATCCCAAGGGTATTTTGTGACACGAATCTTATGAGTATTAATTTTAATCATATTTTGGTTATTTATGTTACAGACATCTATATCGTACAATGGATAGCACTTGGGTGACATAGAGTTGGATGACATTGGTGACATTGACCAATCACAATGTCACAATGCTTGTGTTTCTCTCTCTTTCACAAACATTGTGATATTGTGATCGGTAAATGTACATGTTGTGTAAATCACACATTTGGATCATACAATTCAAACTAATAAATCACTCTTAAAACCAATTCAGTAATATATGTTCATCTTGTTGCGGCTAGTTTGGTTTGTCTCAAGATTGTCAATGAAATAATGGCATGCATGGTTAAACATGGTGAAAATTCACATCATCTACCAATAGTGTTACTAGTTAATTTCTATTTTTAATTTATGGTTGTGTTTCTATTCTATTTTTAATTTATGTCTTTTGTTTTAATCTATCAATTTCTTTCTTTAATTACTACCAGGTCTGACTCTGGGCATAGGCTTGGTGCACAACATCCTATGGCTCATACTTATAGGGGTATTTTAAGGGGGTATATATTTACTAGGGGGCCAAAAATGAACTAAGCAAGTGTTTTCTGTCATAATCTTGGCTACCTATTGTTTTACTCAGCTTTGTTGAGTTCCTCCCCTCCTCCAATTTTTTTGTTTTGTTATTCTTTTTTTTATAATACATATAGGATCAAGAGGTTATATTTGGGTTCGAATTAAAAAAAACGTATTATGGTGATTTGGGATGTTAATATAGTTTAGATGTCAACTTCCATAACTAATGCATGTCTCATTTATTATTTATCCAAAAAATAAAATAAAATAAAATGTGGTAGGCTTAATTGCATGGATGATGTCTTATGTTTATTTAAGTTTTTAAGTTGACCTCTAATGTTTTAAAAGTTTCAAGTTGATCCCCTATGTTTTAAAAATTTCAAGTTGGTCTAAAATATTACTTACGTTGGAACAAGTCAGTCCATTCCGCCACATAATATTGAATTAAACATAAAACAAACAAAAATTAAAATTTATTTTTGAAACTGATTTTGTAAATAACTTAAATTCCAACACTCATCTCTAAACGGTCAAAGTGACATGGACCAATTTATTTCAATGTGACTAACATTTTAGACTAACTTAAAACTTTTAAAACATAAAAGATCAACTTAAAACTTTTAAAATATAAGGGACCAATTTAAAACTTAAAATAAACATAAAGGAGAAAACATTTTAGCCATGTAATGCAAGGGGTTCATTTTCTTATGCTTTGCCTAAGACCCATCAAATGTTATAAACGAGACTCATCACTACTGGATGATTTAAGGGTGTTTATAATCCAATTAATGTATGTTACTGAACTAAATGCCAGTTCCTCCTACCCCATTGAACAATGGGATGACATCCATACTAGTTTTTCGAGCACATAACATCCTTGATCATCTTTGAGACACACATTCTAATACAAAAATAACTAACACGTACAACAAAAGAAGGGTCCTTGTTGCATTGTAGATATTTCGTATAGAACAATTTAGGTTTAATTGATCATTTGGTCCCCTAACTTATTTGTTATTTTCATTTTGGTCTCATAACTCTAAATTTTTTCTTTTTGGTCCCATATATATGCTTCCGTCAGTCAAATTAATTATCTCTGTTAGTTTTTTAATATCTAATATTTCATATATAATTTCAGTTATTAGATTGCAGGTCTCTTGTATGCAACGGTGAACCGCCAACACCAATTTTATTTTTTCTTTCTTCATCTTCTTTCCTTCACTTCTTAATCTTCTTCAAGATCACATTCATGAACAATCATCAATCTTCAACCAATAAAACTCCACAAAAAAATAAAAAAAATTCATTCATATGTGGTGTTTCTAATTTATCAAAAAAAAAATCTCATTAAACTCATAATTTCATTCACCAATCATCAATTTTTTCTCATTCACCAATCATCAGTAAACCCATAATTTTTTCTCATTCACCAATCATCAATTTTTACTTCTCATTAAACTTTCTTCTTCTATAGTCATCACATTCAATACATTAATATCACCTCTCTCATTTAACATCTTTATCATCAAATACAAATCATGAAAAAAAAATTGAAAAAATCAACAACCTCCTCTGCCAAACCATTGTTTTATGAAAGAAAAGAATAACAACTCATTTGCAAATCCAATTTAAACCCTTCATCATCATCACCAATCATTCACAAAACCCATTTTCAGATCTAAACTCATCATCATCAATCCTTCAAAAAATCAACCCATTTTCGGATCTAAACTCATCATCATCAATCCTTCACAAAAACCAACTCATATGATTTTTTTTGAGAACCGTCAATGGAAGGAAGATGTGGGTATTCCATGCATAGTATTCAATTCTAGATTGAAAAATATAGCGAGGGAAAAATGATCAATTTGAATGATTAGGGTTTTCTTTGTTTAGTTCATAGCTGGTGTTTCAGTTTAATGGAAGGAGTATAAATTCATTTTTCTGATGTGTGTGTTTGTTGTTATTGATGGCAGCGATGATGGTTTTAGTTTATGGTCTTTGAGAGAGAAGAATCAATGAAGATGGTGATTGTGTAGTGATTTAGAGGTTTGATCAAACAATTTGAATGCTTAAATTTATGTTTTTTGTTTTTCCGGGTTTAAATATTTAAAGATTGATGAATTTTGAGGAAGATCAGGTTGATATATATTTGGAGAGTGTACCAAAACCTATCGAAGTAGTAAAATAATATCGTTTCCACAAGGACTGTTTTTAATCTCAATAATTCAAAGGCATTATTATTCAGATTGTATAAAGGTTATTTTGATTTGCCATTAGACAGTTGATTTGTTTGATTGCATAAAAGTAACAACAAGAAATAAAGATTGGTTGTAAAGAATAAGAGAGAGATGAGATCAGGTCTTTCGAATCATCTATGCTCTCCTAATTGGTATACTACACCTATTCTTATGAATGATTCTCTAGTTCCATGATAGTTAACACAATAGTCCTAATCAATTCCTTGAGTTAGGACCCTCTTCTCAAACTACAACCCCTAATTCCTTAGGTGGTCTAATAATCTTTGAAGATTTAAGCACGTTAACCTAATATCACTAACACACGATTATCCATTCCTAGACTAACCATGTTTATTAGAATAATTCAATTTGGTCTAAGTCGAAAGCTATGGTCAGTAGTCATTCGTTCTCACTAAATCATGTTTATATTTGATCAGGATATAAAAAGCATTAAGAACAATTGAATTGAATAAAAACTAGATTGTCATTCACAATAAATAGAGTTTCACAGCAACATGGATCAATTAGGGTTACAAAGAATTATCTCAGACCTAATCTCTAAGAGATTTAGCTACTCATAATTGAGTTTACAAATACCATAATCAATAATGGAATCAAAACATACATGAACTGATGGAAGGTTGAAGAAATCGCACTCCTAGCCGTCTTTAGGTCTCAAAATCGACCTTGCTCTTCTCAATTCGTAACCCTTGTCTTTAGAATAGACTTCAGCTTAAATAGGCACAAAAATTTGCCCAAAATCGTGTCACATTTTAAGTAAATCGTGACATGTTTTCATATAAGTAACAAACAACTAAATTAGGGTTTCACCAAATCGTGTCACGATTTGGTCATCGTGACACGTTTTCTCAATGTCGAGAGCATGTATATTGCCTTGCCAAATCGTGTCACATTTTAGCAGAATCGTGACACGTTTTCATTCTTTGCACTTTCTTTAGTTTTTCTGCTTTTCTTGCTGCATAAGTTGCCTTGTGAACTCCAAAATGTGATCAAATTACATCTAAAATTACGTAATGACGAAATGTCATCACAACCCCAAACTTGAACCATTCATATTCCTTAAGGAATTTACTTGCAAAATTGACAATCGACAGTAAAATAGCAATTACCTGATTAAGCGATAGTACCCAAAAGTTCAACTTCTTACTATCTAAAGATGAGCTAGTTGGACTTGTTAGCATCCACCAATTCACAACTCCACGTAACAAAATGAATAGGGTTCACACACAGCCGACATGCAAATCTACATATTATCATACGCTTGAAAAGTTTCTAAACATCAATCAAAATCAAAATCACAACACACTTTGAGGTCTTGAAGGGTTATAACGGGGCTTAGGTGAAGGTGGGATAATATTTGGATAAGTAGGCTACACAAAATTTTGAGTTAGGCATTCCTACGGAAGTTAAAGCACAAAATCAATCCATCATTCACCTTTGGAACAACAATTCTTGTAAGGGTACTAGACATTATTTGTAACAATTGGGACAATCGAGTTTGAAGTTTCTCGGATTTTCAATGTTTTGTCCCTTTTTCATTCTATTTATTTTTTGAATACACCATTTCGGCATATTGTTCATGATAATGTTCTTTTTTGAATACACCATTTCAGTATATTGTTCATGATAATGTTCTTTCTTTGTTCTCTTTATTTTATATTGTTTTTTCAAGTTTTAACTTTTTTTTTATAATTTATAATTAAATCATTTCAATATTTTAAAATTATATAATTATGAATGAATATATAAATTATTGTTAAAATTTAATGATATAGAGTTATTGTAGAGACCCAATTAATAATTATTTTGAGGTGCTGGGTTAAAGAGATTGTGTGCTTACCAACTATTAATTATAAAACGAATGACGTGTAAAGCCGGAACTCATTTAAGCACTCAAATGAAGTGTTGCATTGTGGATGGTCTTACTTTGTAAAGTCATTTAAATTTGACACATCCCAATAATTAAAGCTTCTTAGACCATCCACAATGGTGGGTGCTTAACCTATTTAGCACCACATTAAATAGGCACCCCCATTGTGGAGCAAAATATATGAGTGTCTATGGAAGCACCCTCTCTCTCTTCGTTTTTTGTTGGTACTATTTAATAAATCTTAATAACTTAAATAAATTTTGGTGAAATGTAATGATATATAATTATTTGGGCGACCTATTTAATAATTTCTTTTGAGGTGTTGGGTTGGAGAAAATTGGTGTTTATTAAGTATTACTGCAAAATTAATGATGTAAACACATGAAACCTATTTAAGCACCCATTTTAGGGTGCTCTGTTGTGGATGGTCTAAGCGTAGCATATTCCTTTCGTAATTAATGCTTTTAATTGTGAAATCTTATGTATATAATAGTATTTTCGTATTCAGACACACATGTTTAGCAAATGTTTCACATTCTTTATGATCTAATGATTAAATAAAATAAATAAATTGATCTTACAATAAATTCTAATTTATAGATAACTTTACCATGGTCCAAATAACATATTTTCGCTTTACTATCATGAAAGGTTAAAAAAGCAATGATATTTTCTTAAGGAAAAAGTAAGTAAATGTTACAAGTTAAATATTATTCAATTCTTATGGTTATCGTTTTTACTATTTGAATTCCTTTCTAGGTGTGTAAGCGACAACAAAACCGATTGATATACTTAAAAGACACTTAGCAAATATTACGGTTTTCGAAAGTTTTTAAAATTTTATAAATGTTTAAACTATTCAATTCTTTTTAAGATAGCTTAATAACACGAACTTTATACACTATAAATAGAACAAATGATATCCGATTTTTCATATGCAAATAGTGAAAAATATGGTTGGAACTTTGAAGTTTCTTCATGTTCTCATTTCATTTCTTACCATATTTCTTGTCATAATAATATGTGCTTTTTATTATATACCCGATTCCGGTCCTTGTACATCGGATAAAGATTGTGAACAAGAGATAGGTTATTTTGTTAGGTGTGATACTAATAAAGGCTTTTGTGTCAAAATTTTGCAGAGATCATGAGTTCTTGCTCTAGCAAAAGAATTGTGTAATATACTTTATAATAGAGTACTTGTGTAATTGTCATTTGGTTTCTGTTAATGGACCAAATAATTGTATTTCTTTACTTCTTTTTTTTTCTTAATTTCATGGACTTTGAAGTTATGATTTTGTACTCTGAGATTATGGCAATGAAATAAAATAAGACAACAAATAGTTTTATTTATAGTGTCTCGTTATTTCGTAAATTTGGTGGTATCACCATGGACAACATTCGAGACATATCACACTTTTTTCCAACTCTAGCACCTATATGAATCACTTTAATAGTTAAGTTAAAAAATAATTTTATTTTACTTTTTTTTCAAAAAAAAAGAGTATATTTATCCACTTAAATTGGTAAAGTACATTGAAAACAATACAAATTCAACATGGCCAAAACTGAAATAAAATAGTTTGTGAACTTCAAGTATATGATTTAATTTTATTCATTAAACAAATAGAATATGATTTGATCTCTCTATAATGTATAATGCAGATACTTTTTTTTTTTTATTAGTGTATAAAAGAAGGTACTTAAAACTCAAGAAAGAATGTGTTTTAATTATGTTTACTATTTTAAAATAAAAATACTTTTTTTTTAAACCAAAAACAATAAAGTTTTCAAAACAAGTTTTGTATGACATTAACCATAAAACATGTCTTAAATAATTTCCATAAATTCTTTATCAAATAATTTTTCTTCGAAATAATAAAGTAGTGAGAATAGGTTTTTTTAAGATACAACAAATTAATAGTTAAGGATAAATGACTTAAATATGCAATTCATCTAAGCAAATATGGTGAACTTAAGTTTTGATCTCCGTATTTACTAATCCTTTCAAGTTTCCCTTGCAATTACTAAAGGTGAGAAAAACACAATAAGGGAAGTTAAATTGTGTTAGTTTTTTCTTCTTTTTAAACTAAGTCCAGAGTCCATAGTCTGATAGAGTTTAGAGTCTAGAATAATGTTCAGAGTCTAATGTAGTGGATAAAGTAAAGATAGAAAGAGAGAAGTGAAAGACACAAAACAATTATCTTGGTTTCTTCCACAATCCGGAAGTAGTTCAGTCCCCCCTTGCACTTTCAAGGAGATTTCATTATAATCCAATCTGATTACAAATGCTCAAGCACACAAGCAAAAAAAAACTTCAAATACTCAAGCACACAAGCCAGAGATTTCATATGCTCAAGCACAAATGTAAGAGACTTCTAAACAAACAAGTTCCACATAAATAAATTTGGTTTGAACACTTGATATACAATTTGTGGTGTTCACTATACTAAACAAATCAGACTCTTAAGACTCTAGAATTTCTAAGATATGAAAGTTGTTAACAAATTCTAAATGTTTTTTGCACAACAATTTCAGCAGAGTTTTGGCATAGTTAAAATGTTGTTGAGTATCTACTAAGCTTCAAGTCTTCATTCCTTTATATAGAGGTATGAAAGATACGTTGTATAGGTGTCAGCACATCAAAGAGTCGTTGTAGAAGCTTGATCAATCACCAATGATTTGTTGCTTGATTTGGTTAATGTCCTAGGAAGGAATAATTTGAAAATCATTCCTTGTATGGAGAATTAACCAGCAGAGACACAACTGTAATAGTATTATGCGCATACAATAGTGGAGTAGTGGTTGTACAATTGTACTATTGACTTTTCTCTGACCTCCTTCAGTGGATAAGCATCCAATGTCTTCTAATTCCTTTGAAATAGAAGTTGCTCCAGTCTTTTATTCCTTCCGCTCACTTGCATCTTCAAATAACCAATAAAACTAACTTCAGGTTCTTCACTTCAGACTCTGATGAACTTCAGACTCTAGGTGACTTCAGGCTCTGAAAATCAGCTTCTGATGGTCTTCAGACTCTGAATTCTACAGACTCTGACTTGCAACTAAGCTTTCGTTGAAAATTCTTTTGCTCTCAATTGTTCTTCCAGAACCAATACCTTGTTTTAAGACTTATAAATTTTATTCTATGTGAAGGTGAGAAAAACACAAGAGGGGGGGTTGAATTTTGTTTGCTTTTTCTTCGTTTTCTCCTACTGAAGTCACTGTTCAGAAGCAGATAAAATTCAGCTTCTGAAGTGATAATAAGAATCTAAATGCAGCGGATAAAAACAGAGAGAGATAGAAAAGAGACACAAAACAATTATACAGGTTCCTTCCACAAACCGGAAGTAGTCATGTCCCCCTTGCACTTCCAAGGAGAGTTCACTAAAATGTAATATCAAATTACAGCTGCTCAATGCTACAACTAGCACGAGACTTCAAATTACTCAAGCACAACTGCGAGAGGTTTCCTATGCTCAAGCACACAAGCAAGAGACTTCCAATGCTCAAGCACAACTGCAAGAGACTTCTATGCTCAAGCACACAAGCAAGAGACTTCTAAACAAACAGAATTACAAAGAAATTTGTTTGAGTTTGAACACTTGATATACAATCAGTGGTGTTCACAATACAACTCAGATACAGACTCTTAAAACTCTTAAGACTATAAAATTTCTAAAATATGGACTTTGCTAAGAAATTCTAAGTCACTTTAAATGCAAAACAATAACAGAGTATGAACTTTGAATTGTTGTAAGAGTCAAGCTTTTGTGTGTGTCTTTATATCTTGTACTACTGTATTGTTATCCAACTAGTAAGTCTTCACTCCTTTATATAGAGGTGTGAAGGATACGTTGGAAAATTGTCAGCACACACAAAAAGAGTCGTTTGAAGCTTGTTGATAATCATCAATGATCTTTTGCCTGATATGGTTATTGTCCTATGAAGGATCAATTTCAAATGCATTCCTTGTATGAAGGAACATTTCTATAGGCAGAGCTGTTATCCTTATCTTGTTGCAGAGACACGAACAGAGAAGTGGAGGAAGTGGTTGTACAGTTCATACAATTATCCTTTGTCAACGCTCTTGATAGAACAAGCATCCAATGCTTTCAAATTCCTTCACAAGGGCCGTTGTTACACTCTTTCAGTCTTTTGCAATGCTTAGGCGTGATAAAATCATTTGAACAGCCTTTGAAGCTTTAAGTCTTTCATCTCCTGATGAACTTCAACTTCTGGTGATCTTGCTTCTGATGAGGTGCTTCTGACGAACTTGCTTCTGATGACGTCATCACTTCAGGAGCACTTTATACTTCAGGAGCACTTTTCTTTAGATGCTTCAAGCTTCCTTTTTGTTGATTCTTTTGCTCTCTTTTGTTCTTCCAGAACCTTCTAAAGAAATAAAATTTTGTCTATGGTCCGGTACACTTGAACAAATATTAGCATATCCAATTGACAATTTTTTAATACCTTGTTATCATCAAAACTCCAAGGGTAATATATGTTAAACATTTTTCGTTTCAACAATCTCCCCCACTCTAAGGGTAATGTTTGTTAAACGTATTTTGTTCCAACAATCTCCCCCTTTTTGATGATGACAAACATTAGTATTTAAAATTGTTCAATTGTTGTTAATCTAATTAACAAGTTTACTATATGGGTTTGAGGTCTGTAAGCTCCCCCTGAGTTCTATTCATGTTAATTAAATTTATCATTAAAGGCACAATAACACTCAGAATAATCTCACATTAAAAGATTAAGAGATAAGAAGATGGTCCTATTAATTTAACTTGTTTAGAATTAAATCAATGGGGCTCAGCGCTTATAATACTATACATCTACTCCCCCTTTTGTCATCAACAAAAAGTATAAAAAATAAAGACAAAAAGAAAGAGATGAGAAAAAGAAAGTGAGATATTCTTTAAAAAAAATTACGTAAGCACATAAAGTTCAGAAGCATAGAGTTAGTCAGAAGCAGATTATATTGATCAGAAGCATTAAGTTCAGAACCATATAAGTTCAGAAGCAAAAATAAGTTCAGAAGCAGAAAAAAAAAAAACAGATTAATAGAAAACAAGCTAAAGGTGTGCAACTATGGTTGGGCTTGTTTCTGAAACATTTCCATCATTTGTTTCATCATCTTGTTGGTCTCTTCAGCTTGTTGCTTCATTTCTTTCTTGAATTCTTCATTGCTCTTGATCAATTGTTCCTCTCTAACTCTGGCTTCTTCAAGCTTAGCTTCTGTAGAAGACTTGTACTCTATCAGAAGTAGCTTCTGCTCAAGAAGTTCTTTTCTCAGCTGCTTGTTTTCATTTTCCAATTCAACATTCCTCTGCAGCACAGCTAGTTCAGTAGATACTGGATTGACATTCATCCTTGTCAACCAGTTGACATTCAGCTCTCTTGGATGAATTCCTACTGGAATGAAATCAGTTGCATTCCTTTCTCTTAAGCATAGAGGATGCTTCACCCAAGTTTTCAGAACTCTAACTTTTTGAAGATTACTAGTAACTCCCTTCAGCCAATCCTTGAGCTTCTGTTGAGCAGTGTCTTGATCGTCCATACAATTCCTTTGAAGTGTTGTAAAGACATTGTTAACTCTCTCCTTAAGTCTCTTCCAGGACTTCTCATAGTTGTGCTCATGGATGAGATCATTTTTGGTTTGAGTCAGCCTATTGAGTTCCTGAAAGATGTTCTCACACACATCTGCCAGTAGAGATGAATCTAGGTACAAGGTAAGTGGAAAAGGAACTTTTGTGGTTCTTGGAGGAGCAGTGGGTTGAATGGCTAAGTTTGATGGTGAGGGTTGGTTATTTGTATTGTTAGGTATGGTTGGGGTATTGGTAGGTATGGTTGGGGTATTGGTAGGTGTGGTTGTGGTATTCGTCTCTAAAAGATCATCAGGAACAGAAGTGAAGGAAGAGTTGGACATCTCAACCTCCATGTCAGTTACTTCTGTTTCACTGACTTGTTCAGTACATGAGAGAGACTCAATGTGGTCAGGAATAATTTGGGAAATGGTTGAGGTTGTTTGTAGGTTAGTTGTTTGTTGTTGGGGGCTTTCTGAAGTAACTTCATCAGAAGCTACCTCAGAGGCTTTTTGTAGTTCAGTCTCAACTTCAGGTAATTCACCTGAGTAGTGACTGACTAGATTTTCTAAAACGGATTGTTCTGAGATTTTGGTAGGAGATTCTGGTTGAGGTTTAGATGGTTCACCTATGGTTTCTGTTTCAGATTGGGCAAATTTTATGGGTTCAAAAAATGTTCGATGGTTTGGATGTGATGATGTGGAAGTGTTTGCAGATACTGACCCAGCTGGTTCATCAGCACCCTCTGCATCAGCAGGAATTGATTGAAGACAATCAATTATAGGTGGTTGAAGTGGATGGTCAGCTGGTAGTTTTGCACACAAATCCACTCTCATTTGAGACATTGCACCTATTCTGTCAAGAACAGATGGGTATAATGGCTCATATGGTTCATCATTGGCCTTTTTCTTTTGTTTGGTGGATGGTGAAAGACTTTTTATCTATGGTCCTGTACACTTGAACAAATATTAGCATATCCAATTAACAATTTTTTAATACCTTGTTATCATCAAAACTCCAAGGGTAATGTATGTTAAACATTTTTCGTTTCAACAATCTCCCCCACTCTAAGGGTAATGTTTGTTAAACGTATTTTGTTCCAACACTATGGTCATGCACACTTGAACATATTTTGTTCCAACACTATGGTCATGCACACTTGAACAAATATTAGCATATCCAACTGAACTTTTAATATTATGTTATCATCAAAACATAAGGTGGCAATGTTAAAAACATTTTGTTCCAACAATTACTAATTACATCTAAATAGATCCTTGAGCTCATTTATTTGTTGTGGTGCGTTTTGCTGATGTGACAGTGATTATAGTGCAAGATTGTTGGTGACTCATAAAAATGGTAATGGAAGGAAGAAAATTCCCTTACAGCTAATAAACAAAAATGAAATTACAAAACTACCATTCTTGTTCGATCTACACACTCATCAATTTCTTGCCCTTCAACCTAGAAAAACTAAACTATGAAGAAGAAGAAATCGGTGGGATTTAGTATGGGAAAGAGGAGTTGTTTCCCACCATGGGAAAGTTGATTATGTCCATTAGATTAAATGAGGAACACGTTTTTATCATACTCTCTCCACACTAGATTATTTTTTATACTATATTTTACCCTCTCTCTTTCATGTCTCTGCACACCTACACCACTACCACCGCATCACATTCACATTTAACAACAAACTCATTATTATCTTCTTCTTCTTCAAAATTCCATTTTGCTTTCAGACAACATAAACACAACAACCATATAAAGATATACTAAATTGAGTAAAATCCTTAAAATTAAATTCGAGAAAAATCTGATACACAAATGAATAATCAAAACATGCATGCAAATGACAAAATTGGGATCTGAAATTTCATTATGCTTCCAAATTCTATAATTTCCCTTCTTAGTCCACCGTTTTTCTCACCCTTAATTCCACCCCTAATCATATCAGACATGCTTCCGGAATTGATTCTTCTTTTCCGGTTCAAGAACTTGAACCTGTTATAAAATTAGGTAGTGACCCGATCCGAGATAGGAGACGAGTGAGGGTTGCGTGGGAGAAACTGTCGTTGGTCAAGCGGTCTAAGTCTAATATTGATGTGCTTCAACGCACCAACAAGGTTTTGTTTTTATTTTATATGTTCTTGGTGTGATTAGATTTAGGTGGTGGACCGATGAACATTAACAAAATCAAAGTGAAATGAACTTTGAAGATCCATGGAAGATTGAGTGATGGATATGTGTTTATCATTTTAAGAAATTCGCAGAACTGAATGATATTGGAAAAAAGGCAATTCAACTTGTTATTTTCTAAAACAACACCCATATAAAACTAGGAAATTTGAGTTTTCCGGCAGCCATGGTGGTGTGTGGTGGTGCAGTGGTGGTCAGAAGGGTTGCTAAACCTGTGATTTAGTGGTGGTGGTGCAGGGACATGAAAGAGAGAGGGTGAAAGATAGTATAAAAAATAATCTAGTGTGGAGAGAGTATTATAAGAATGTGTTCCTCATTTAATCTAAAGGATATAATCAACTTTCCCATGGTGGAAAACAACTCCCCTTTCCCATACTAAATCCCAACGAAGAAATCTCGATCCAACATATTAAAAATTAAATCAAATATAACAATTGGGTTGTTCTTCAAACAAACTCACTATGATATTAATACTGCCAAAATTCAAAATCAAATTCCCCACTAAATTATTTTTACAATTCTAAAAGATGAGTTATTAACACCTTGAAAACGCATGACTATAGGGCACTGATAACGATGAAGAGAGGATTAGAGTAACGAAGAGAGGTTCAATATTGAAGAAGAGTCCAGGGCACAGGTCATATGAAACCAATTCAAACAATCAAATGGGTTCCGAAAAAATAAAACATCTCACTTCAAGAGATCCATTAGTATTTCATCTTTCACCTTCTTTATAGCTTTTCCATCCCTCCAGATCATCACATGTTTTTCCACTCTTTTCTATGCCTCTATGAACCACATATGACCCTTCTTCTTCCTTTTCATTCATCTCCCTTTCGTATAAATTCAAGCAAACCAACAATATAACAGTTTTTGAAAATTTATTTAGAGAGGAAGATTATTAGGGAGAATGGAACAAGATGAGGATGGGTTTCAATATGATTCTTTGGAAGATGAAAATTTTGGGAAAAAAAACGTTTCAATTAATTTTATGAGTTCAGATTCAAGTTGATGTTAATGCTTTTTTATGTTGATGTTGTTGTTTGTTTAGAGAGTGATAGTGAGATAGAGATAGAGTGGAGGACAATGTACAAAGAAGGAATGAAGAAGTTGGTGTTGTTGTTTTAAGTTGATGTTGTTGAGTTTACGTTTAGAGAGAGGATGGTTTTAGAGAGGATTGGAGAATATGATGAACAGTGGTGTTGCTGCATTATTTGTAAATAATGACATGTTCGTGAGATATAATAAAAATTTGAAAAACAAAATAAATATAGAATTAAGGCGAGAGGTAATAAATCAAATGTGATTCAGTGCGCTACACCATCAATTTTGTATAGTCAAATGTCATGAGAGTCCAAAACCAAAAAAATTTCATATTGCAGGGTTGGTATCTAATTTTTTTTACAAGGGGTAAACAATAATTTGCTAATATTACAACGGTTAAACATATATTAACCAATTTTTAATATAGAGATAATGATGAAGTATTTATGTATGTCTGGGTTTATGATATGTTGAAAATGCTAATAAAAAAAATTGTTGAAGTTGAATAACATTTTAATTTTTTTTGGTAAAAGAGAAATAATTTTTATTTTTTGTTTTAACAAGTTTTAAATAAAAAATATAGTTTGATGATTTGGACGTGCCACATAAACATTGTTTGATAAACTTTAGTGAAAAAAGGCAACGTTGTATAATTTAAATAACCTATTTGAAACATAAAAAACTTAAAATGTTAACCTTTTATATCATTTAAGAAAACTAATCTAGATTTTCATATTAAAATATAGGCTTAATACATCATTTGATCCCCTAACTTATTTTTTGTTTTTACTTTTACTTTGGTCCCCTAACTATAAAGTGTCTCCATTTGGTCCTACAAATATTTTTCCGTTTACCATTTTGATCATTTCCGTTAGTATTTTGGAATATTTGTTATCTCATTTTCACGTGTTAGTTAAGATTGGTGATCAACGGTTGCATTTAAAAAGCACAAATGACATACTGTTGACTCACAACATATGAAAACATCTATTATCATCTTCTTCCATCTTCATCTTCCAAGTTCATTCCCAAAACAAACAATAATAATTCAATTTCTTCATCACCATCAACAACCATTAAGTAATAAATTCACAAATCAAAAACCCCTTCAATCTCAATTCACAAAATCACAAAACTACTTTCTCTCTCCAAACCCTTACAACAATCAAACGCAACAATGTACTCTACACCACTCGTTCTCCCTGTCACCAACGTCCCTCCACCATCAACCACCACCAGATCAATTTTCTGTAACCGATTTATTCATTATGTAATGTTAGCAAGCTCTTAATTTTTTGATTTGGTTTATCACGAATCAGTAGGTAGAATTAATAAGGAAATTTATCATTGTTATGAATTGCTTGTATAATCATTATGTTTATTTTATCTTGCTTAGATCTCATTGTTTCTGGTGTGTAGAGTGAATAAAAATTGTTGTTGATGGTGATGAATAAATTGTTGTTTCTCTCGATGGAAATAGTCATAGAGAACGAAAGTTGTCGCTGAATTATTATTTTTTGTTTTGGGTTTGAAGTTGGAAGATGAAGAGAGAAGAAGATGACATTATATGTTATCATATGTTGTGAGTCCATTGTATGTCATATCTGCATTTTAATTCCAACCATTGATCACCAATCTTAGCGGACACGTGGAAATGAGTTAACAGATTTTGCAAAATGCTAACGGAAAGGACCAAAATAGTAAACGACAGAAGATTTATGGGACCAAATTGAGACACTTTATAGTTAGAGGACCAAAGTGAAAACCAAAAATAAATTAAGGGATCAAATGATGTATTAAGCCTAAAATATATGCTACATTACATACTTGGTCCCTTAACTTATTTGTTGTTTTCATATTGATCACATAACTAATTAATGTTACATTTTGGTCTTTGCCCTGAAGTTATCTTCTGTCAACCAAATAAATCCTCATTGTCAAAATCGTTAACCTAATGTCCAAGGTAGATGCACATTGCAAGTGGTCCACCAAAGACCTCATTAATTTGATTAATTTTAACCGTTTGATTTTTTCTCTCGAAATGACAGTCATTAGATAATGCATGTCCATTAGATCTTATAGAGCACCACCAACACCCAATTTTTTCACCTTTCTTCATCTTCTTCCCTTTAATTAGTTATGGGACCAATATGAAAACGATAAATAAGTTAAGAGATCAAATATGCAATTTAGCCTAAAATATATAACATTAAAATAGAATTTCAATAAGAGGTCACGAAAAGTCAAGATTCTCTAAAAGGTCACGTTAGGTCTCAAAATATAACTTGATTTATGTGTGTTAATATAAAATAAGATTTTAAATGGTCTAACAAATTATACCAAACTTACAAAAGGTTCATATTAAAACCGAAAAGTAAATCTTTAACAAGTAAAAGAACAAGTTCGATCCATAAATGTATTGCTCGAATCAAACATAGATCATGCAAAACCTAACTTTCTATGGCTTATTTTGACGCGTTTTAAAAATACAATATAAAATACAGGTATTAATATTAAAGATACAAGGGATAAAGTAATCTTAATTTCTATACATTATACCACTTGGATTCTATTTTAACTGTCATTTTGAGGTTATTTACCCATATAAAAGATAATAAATTTTGTTACTTTTTGTTGAATTATTTATCTATCTTATATTACACATACCACTAATTATTTATTATCTTATTTCACCAATTTATCTCTTGAAAATTAGTAATTAAAACTATTTTTGACAAAACAATATTTAATTTTACAAATAAAAAATAAAAACAATAGAAAATAGGAACAATTTTTTCCTTAAAAAGTAATTATTTAAAGGAAATATAATGAGTAATATTTAACAACGCTCCCACCCCTCGCTAATCAATAGGAAGTGTCGAGTGTTTGTTACCTAAAAAACAAAGATATTAATCAATGGAATGTGGGAGTGTGCTCCTCCTCAAGGTCTCAGATTCGATTCTCTCTTTTGTCAATTTGAGGGGATTAGTTTAGCTTCTTCAAAAAAAAAATTAATGGAATGTGATTTTTTGAAAGAGTTAACAATCTACATGGAGGAAAAAATAAAATATAAAGTAACGACGTCGTGTTGAAGGTAAAGTAAATGATTATGCCATCTTAAGCAGAAGCACATGGATATATGGAATCAAAAGATGGGGGAGTTACTGATAATGGAATAACATGTGATGTTTTTAGCTATATTTTTAGTTATTTTCTTTGCATTTGAAGGCAAATTAGAGGAGTTGTCAATGTTCGAGGAAGATTTTGTATTGTTTTTATTTGAGTCGTTGTAATACAATTTTATCCTAAATCATGCAACTTAATAGGTGTTTTAAGTCTTTTTAGTGAGATAATATTTGAATACAATATAAAGTGAAGAAAATTCATTTGAAGTTTCAAGGCATTGATTAAAGAACGAAGGAAAAGGGGTCGAAAACTGCATAGTTCGCACAAGAAGGGCTGCTTCATGCGCCCCTACGCCTGAAGCCATGCGCCCGGTGCCTGGGCACAACCAGTCATTGTTGTTTGCTTTTTTTCCAAGCCGTTTTTAGTGGAAACCCCCTATTTTCACTCTATTAACCTCTAAGTAATGATGCACTATAAATAGAGACCCTTGCACACTCTTTTATTCATTCAGAATGCTAGCGCTACAAGACAAGGGTCAAACATAAGGAGCTGCAAGACAGAGGATCTCAATCCTCCTATTGTTCTCTCTATGACATGTTTTTCTATTGTTTTGTAATTATGTTAGTTGTCGTGAGTAACTAAACCTCTTTGATTATAAAATCTTATATATGTAAGTTAATTTTGTAAAAAGAAATATATTTAAAAAGGACAGCATTTTCTGATGAAATTGTGTTCGGCTTTGTCTCACATAGTAAAAACCATCGATAATCATATATGATGTAAAAAAGAAATTGCTTAAAGAAGTCAAGAAATCGATCGTGGTTCTAACCCTATATATATATATATATAATGGAACGTAACGGAAGGTATACTGTTAAGATTGGTTATAAACTGCCTATGATGGAGTTGCTACATACTGACCGATTTCATGTTGAAGGAGAGTGGCATAGAAACTGAAAGGCGAATTCCCCTCATAAAGCTTGTAGTTTGTTATGGAGGATTTGTAGAGAATGTGTTCCAACGCGTCTCTGATTACAATCACGGCATGTACAATATGAGAGGACATGTCCCTGGTGTGATACGACTGTTGAGAATGATTGCATGCTTTTGTGGGTTGTACGGTGGCGTGTAAGAGTTGGTATTGGGCAGGGCATTCGACTATGCTGCAACCGGGAGTTGGAACCTGTGAGCAGTTTAGCAGATTTTGTTTTTGATATATGTCGTTCAGAAAGTCGAGAGATTGTTGGTTAGGTGGCTTTACTTATTTGGAAAACATGGGCTGCACGAAATGATGTCATTTGAAATTACGCTTATCATACTTCAATAAGGATTGGGAGGACAACACTAGATGTATGGCAGCAATGACAAGAGGTTCATACACAGACCTCACCATCGGTAGTGTAACACGGGCAGCATATAGTGCAAGGTAACAACTCAGTTTGGGATAAACCGAGTGAGACGTGGTTGAAGTGCAATGTGGATGTCGCGTTCCATGACCGTAACCATATTACATCTTTTGCATGTTGTGTTAGAGACTTCCGCGGGCAATTTATTCGGGCTTAAAAGAAATGGGAGCGGGAAAATATGATAATTTTGGAGGGGGAGGAAGTAGCCTTGCTCGAGGCCCTTCAATTTGCTGATGCGAACATAATGGACCGGGTTGTTTATGAGTCTGACTCTTCTACTCTAGTGCAAGCTCTATCATTTTAGGGCCATGGTGATTCAGAATTCTATGTTATTATTTCTAGTATGATTTATCAATTATCTTTACATTCCAACTTCGAGGTGAAGTTTGTTAGGAGACAAACAAACATGGTTGCTTATATTTTAGCTAGGATGGCCTGTTCTTGGGCTAGTCACCGTATTTTATTCTTATCGTTCTTGTATTGAACATTGGTTGATTAATGATAATAGTTAACTTTGTTACGGTGAATATATATATATATATATATATATATATATATATATATATATATATATATATATTATCAGAAACTATATATTATTGTTAATCATTACCTAAAGCAAAACTCTCATGCCATTAATCTCCAAATAACATTTCACAAATCCATAAAAAATGATTATGTGCAATAGCAAATTGCTACATAGCAATAAGAATAACATACTAGTTAAAAAATTGAATATTTATATAGCGATTGTGGCCTATGCCAAACCTTCTTTTAGGGTGTGTTTGTTTTCACTAGTAGAGGGAGAAATGATTGGGAGCAGAGAGAAAGAAAGTGGAAAGGAGAGGTTTCCATAGTTTGGAACATCATAGAAAGGCATAGGAATGTAGCATCATTGATGGGGCCCATGCTAAAAATGTTTCTGCGCTGGGTTGGGCAAAAACTGGGGAGGAAAACCTTTTATAAGATGAAAAGTCACAAATGCCCTTGCTTTATTACTTTTATAATGTTCATCAATTTTATTTTTATTTTATTTAATTTCCAGCACTTGCTTTTTTATAGGTGAGTGGCATTTTTTTTTGTGTCAAGTTTTAATAATATTTTGTTACTATTCTTATGTTCTTATTTTTGGCATTATTATCTTCGATACATTTTGTTTAGTATAATATTATATATATTAATATAAGTAAATACATATCAATTTAATGTGTGGGTAGTCATGTAATTTACTAAATCTAACATTCTTTTATTTTTAATTTTTTTATCTTTCTTTCCTTCCTCTTTCTCTTATACCAAACAACTAATATAATTATCTCACTTTCTACTCCCATTCCTTCCTTTCACAATCTTTCCTTTCACTTTCTTTCCTTCTACTTTCTTTGATCAACCAAACATAGCCTTAGCTCTGTATCTAGATATTAACTATGTTGTTGACTTTTGAGGCACTTGAATTAATGAATGTGATGTTTCTAACTTCCTAGTGCTGCGTGCCATATTGTAGAATCTGGATGTTTATTTTAACAATCCTAATCCTATTTTAACAATCCTAATCCTAATCCTATTTGAGGCACTTGATAATTTATAAACGATGAGTTGGTATTTATAGGAGAGGTGGCTTCTAAACACCAAACTAGTTGTGGTGTACTACAACGAGGAAAAACTGAATCTATTTAAGGTTCGAAATGATGTCACGTTGTCTAGGTTAAAGGATCAGCTGGACCAAATCAATCGTCGACTCACCCAAAGAGACATAAGGAGTGTGGACAATCTTTAGTATCGACACTCATCAAACGACTCAACTGGAAGCGTCTAGTTCATCTAGATAAAGCATATAGACGATGACAAATAACATTGTTCTCAAGATTTGGTCAGTACATTACTAAAGAACTAATCGAGTTAGACGCTTCCTTGGTCGGATCTTTCAAATATATTTGAAATTTTTTGATTCAGTCTAGAACATATGAAGAAATTAGGGATCTCTAGAGGAACCAGATTGAAGAAGATAGTTTGGTTTATCTTTGATTTATTACGTTTTGTTTTATTATGTGTTTTACGTTGTCGAGTTATGTCGTTTAATTTTTTAATGTATTTGCGATTGTTATATTTAATGTATGACGCTGAAATTAAATTACATGTGTTAAAACTTCTACCAAGCTTAAACATTGTTATGGACCGAGTAGAACGCCCAATCCCATAAAGTCAGGATCAATCCTTTGAAATAAAGCACAACGTCTTGAGTGAGCACACTAGTTGCACCACCGCACTGAAACACGTCCACACACTCTCTGCACGGTACACGTGACCTCCAACGGCTCTCTGATGAGGCGCCGCATTTCACAGAAGTTGTTAGCGCCTCCTTCTCATATATAAAGGTGACTCAACGTCAACTTCAAGGTACAATTCATTTTCCACACATTTTTACACATTCAACCTCATTTCCTACTCGGACTTGAGCGTTGGAGTGCTAACGTGTCTGCAGGCACCTTTCGCTCCACTATGACGACTGCACCGCCTCCGTGTTATAACACCACACGCCACTGTTGCCTTTATTCGTTCATTACCATACAGATCAAACACAGTATGGGATGCTTCAGATTATATAATATGATACGTCTTAAAGTGTGGATGGTGGCATTACATTAAATATTTGGACGGTTTGTAGTGTGTGAATTGAGTTTTAAAGTTTAAACATGTTTCCTTTGATTGTAGTTACAATCCAGGAACATTTTATGGTTGTAAGTAGTTTTGCATCCATCAGCATTTTCATTCATTTTTCACTTCTCATCTATTTTAATTTTTTTTTTGTTGGTAGTTTTAGCCATGAGTGGTTTATGATATCATGGTCACTGCTGATCATTCATACGATCCCTAGAACTGCTTTGCAGATTTTGTGGGGATCGTACAATGGTTAGAAGAGACCTTTGATATCAATTACATATCCAATTATGGGTTTTAACATGCTTCGGATTGTATAATTTGAAACTCCCTCTATAAGAGTTCGGATTATACAATCTGAACAAAGATATTTTGATGAAAAAAATTAGAACGCTTGAGAAATGTATAGGGTGAAAAAAGTAAAAGAAAAAGAAATAATAATGAATGCTAGTACTTAGCCCAAAAGCTATGTTGGTCTTGAAGCAGAATTAGTTAGTAGCAAATCTTGTTGTAATAGAAATTGGGATTTTTTTCCTGCCCTTTTCACTTCTAGCGTACCCTACTCGGGTTATAAAATCCAAAGTAATGAAAGGTTTCTAAAGGTTTTTTTTGAGGATTTTAGAGTGTGTATATTGCTTTTAGGATTATAAAATCCAAAATTTGTAGGACGCGTGAGAAATTAATAACGTAGAAAAAGAAATAACTCATTATATTTATCATAGAGGCCTACACATTCGGCAATTGTTTTGGAGAGAGTGGGTGCAAGTTTTACTTTTTGTAAAAGTTAAATTGTCGACATGTTATGTAAATTTGGCCTTTCAAAAAATTTGTTCTGTATTCACACATCTATACAAAATAACTTAATTTGTTGAGGGAAAAGAAATAAAGTTGGTGAAAGATCACTTGTTTAGGAGTAATCTACTCATTCTTTGGTAAAGTTTTAATCTAAGCTAAGCCGATGGGTGGTATTCAATTAAATGTGCATATCCAATTAAATGTGCGTGTCTAAAAGAAAATTACATTAACATTGATTTAATCCATTCTATGGTACCTCATTGTAATTGGAACAAGGATCCTCTCGATTTATAAAATTAAATGGGATTGCCATTAAAAAAGAGATAGACATAAAAAATATAAATTATTTTTAACTTTTATAGTGTTTTCAGTTTTTTAAATGAAAAATATCATAAACAGAGAGAATCTTAACTCCTACAATTGTCAAATGATGAAACTTTCGATCTTATCTATTCCATGAGAGAGGTAGTTTACTCCCTCCGTCTTATTTTGTGTATTGTTTAGTGAGGATATTATGTGAGGAAGTATCACAAAACATAAGGGACTAGTCGAATCAAAACCACATTTACTTGTAGCTCAAGAAAACTCAACTTGTGAGTTTAACAAAGGATTTTGCTATAAGACACCTTTTATGAAGGTGTCTTTTAGCAAGTTATTCTATGAGCATTTGCTAAAAGACACCAACTAATTTTTATGAAGGTGTCTTTAAACAAAGTTATAACTAAAAAGTGGAAATCACACCTTGAGGTGTGGGTTGCTAAAAGACACCTTCATGGGTAGCTTCTAGCAAAACCCTTTAACAAAAAGGGTATCAAAGGATGTCTACAATATTTTTCTGAAAAAGAGATTTCTACATTATAATAATATAGCACAAGACATCATCCTAAGCAAAATCAATGTTATCTAACTATGGGAAATGTTAACTAGTGCCCCCGAAACACTAGTTAAGGAATTATAAAAGGAAATGTTTTTTTGAAAGATGTGTATTTTGCTCTTTGAAACTTCAAAAAGAGTTGCTTTTAATGCTGACTTTGTTTTTTCTTTCCATTTTTAATTGCTTAACTAGTGCCCCGGAGGCACCGGTTAACATGACTCATCTGTTGAAACAAAATGTGTTTAACAATACGAATTTAAGTTTTGATAATAAGAAGTTATTAAAAAATGTCAATTGAATATGATAATATTTGTTCAACTGTGCAGGATCATAGACAAAAATGTAAATGAATTTAAATCAAGTATAGGTTCTGGAAGAACAAATGAGAGCAATGAAAAAGGAAGCTTGTGTTGCAAAATAGCATCTAAAGATAATAGCGTCTGAAGAAGGTAACATCTGAAGAAAAGACCGTCTGAAAAAGAAAGCGTCTGAAGATCATCAGAAGTTGTCTACCAGAAGCTGACGTCATCAGATTCTGAAGATCATCAGAAGCTGAAGTTCATCAGAGTCTGAAGAGTGGAAGTTTCAGTTTGTTAGAAGTTGTTATTCTGAATGCTTATGATTGCAGAAGGAATGGAAGCCTGGAGCAACGACTATTTCAAATGAATTAGAAAGCATTGGATGCTTATCCACGGAAGATCGTAGGAAAAAGGAAAATTGTACAACCACTACTCCACTCTTCGTGTCTGCAATAGTACAAGAATACAACTGCACCTACGCTGGTTTTTCTCTATACATGGAATGGATTTGAAATTGTTCCCTCATAGGACAATAATCAAATCAAGAAACAAATCATTGGTGATTATCAAGCTTCAACAACGACTCTTTTGTTGTGCTCGCAATCTACAACGTCTCTTTCACACCTCTATATAAAGGAGTGAAGACTTGAAGAATATAAGACTCTTACAACAATTCTAACAAGTCCCAAAAACTCTGCTGAAATTGTTTCACATCAAAGTTCACTTAGAATTTCTTAACAACTTTCATATCATAGAAATTCTAGAGTCTTAAGAGTCGTATCTGATTTGTATTGTGAACACCACTGATTGTATATCAAGTGTTCAACCTAAAACATTTTCTTTGTAATTCTGTTTGATTAGAAGTCTCTTGCTTTTGTGTTTGAGCATAGGAAGCCTCTTGCAGTTGCGCTTGAGCATAGGAAACCTCTTGCTTTTGTACTTGAGTATTTTGAAGTCTCTTGATTTTGTGTTTGAGCAATTGTAATCATATATTGATTTTAGTGAACTCTCCTTGAAAGTGTAAGGGGGACACGACTACTTCCGGTTTGTGGAAGGAACCTGTATAATTACTCTGTATCCTTCTTCTTTCTCTCTCTCTCTTTACTTATCCGCTGCATTTAGACTCTGAACATTGAATTAGACTCTGAACTCTATCAGATTTTGTTCAGTGATTTCAGTTTTAAGAGAAGTAAAAGAAAACACAATTTAGCCCCCCTTCTTGTGTTTTTCTCACCTTCACCATCTACTATTGATAATCCTGTGTATAAAAATTTAAGAATTTATAAAGTATATTCAAATTTAATATTGTCAAACAAATATAAAATGAACCAACCATTACTTCTGAATTGGTACTCGTTGTGGTTGCATACATTCAAAATCATCGACTTTAATATCTTAGGTAAATTTTTCCGCAATCTCATATTCAAAATATACAACCATCTAATCTTTGAGAAAATCATATTCCAACTTGTTGCATAGCCTTGTTTTTATTAATTTCATGGCTGAAAATATTATAGCATACTAGTATAATTTTTTTTATAGAAAATATGGGGGAAATCGTGGCCATTGTTGGTCACTATTCTAACTTCGTCCCTGTTTAAGGGTGTTTGCAATCAAATTAACCTATTTTATCGAACTAATGTCAACTCCTCCTCTTTGCCCATTGAACAATCGAAGGACATCTATGTTGGAAATTTAGGTTTCAATAGAAATAGTTTTGATAAAACATGTTCAACAATTATGAATCAATAGTGGAAGCAAACAAAACATTGAACATGATTATGATCGGATTTACGACATGTTTGATTTATCAAGGATATTAAGAAATAGGGTATTAGGAATACCTGGATCGAAGCTTTGATGACAACCCTCTCAACATCAACCAACAACAACGGTAAACAGAGAAAGAGCTGATCTAAAACAAACAACAAAGTTAACGGCAGCTGATTTGGTTCTTCCTCAACCGGTACCTTTATGCCTCAAGTTCTCTTCAGATGGGGAGAAGAGAGAGTTTTGTCGTGTACGGTGTATTGGGGACCATAGCCTCTTTTATATTGGATGACCATTAAGGTTTCCCATTATTCCGTTAATGGGTCATCCGAACATCCACTCATTGAGTCCATATCAAATAATTAAATATTTAATTAATTATCCAATTAGAAATCTAATAGCCTTATTACTTAAATATTTAATTAATTATCCAATTAGAAATCTAAGCCTTATAACTCTTGTGATTTCCGAATAATACCTTGAGAAGAATCTCTTGTATTGAAATGCTTAATACAAAAGAAGTGTCCCCAAGATTTTTCATCGCTAAATTTTCGTTAGAGATTTTCTTGGTTTCACATAGCAAACATATATCATTGTTGACTAAATAAAATAAAATCGACATATTAAACTAGGAATATAAACTGACTCCCAGTGAACTCCTTAAATCCACAATTCTCCATAATATCATCTCAAAACCAAATGAGACAATTACTTTATGAGAATTTATGGTAACACTAAAGAGACAAATTTCTTAACTCATACGTGGATTTCATAATTTTTCATACCATCTACTTAGTATCTATTGACACAAAGTTTTCTTAGGTTGCACCATATTGTATCATCAATGTCGCCATTAAGATACATTGAATTAACATCCATCTTATGCAAATCCAAAATTATAATAAGCAAACTAGTATCATGACTGTCCTAATTAAGTCTTTCAATAAAACTATATAGAATTTCTCTTTTCAGTCAATTCTTAATGACACTAGAAGCCCTAGTTCTTGGGGATGTTGAGTTTGATCTATATGAATTAATTTATTAACTTGATTAAGAGGAAGAACAATAATGTCCTCATGAGGATCCAAATATACTATAATAATAGTAACTATGAATTGGTTTAGAACTAATTATTCCTCATTCAATTTTGTTCTGTTACCATATCTCTCCCCCGAACTCAATATCCTCAAGAAAACTTAACAATTTATGTCTCAAAATTTCCTTAATTTGTGGGACAAAAACATATAGTTTTCAAACCTTTAAACACTATAGAATGTCACAAGTCATAACTGAATTGACTCTAATAATTGAACTTAAAAGACACATTGAATCATCATTTGTAAATAAAACTCAAAACATCTTGATTTATTAAATTAAAACAAAAATTCATTCAAATAATGATTCACCAAATTGTCTTTTAAATACAAAACTAAGCTAGTAACGACAATCTAAAATTGGTTTAAAAAATGAATAAAGCAATCTTTTTTCGACTTTGTCCATTCTAAATGATATATCTTTCAATATCATTGGACATAAGTCAGTCAAGACTACCTTTCTGTATATGCCCTTATCTTTTGAGGTATTTTCCGAATGAGCACTATTTTATTTTCTCTTGTTTCAGCTTTTATTTATTTGCACACTTTATGAATTGATCCTTCATAAGATCATTTCTAACTATAACACTTACAAACTTAATTGTGCAAATAGAATACTAAATGCTGAATTTTCGAACAAGTCACCTGATAGTCTAAATTATAGTGTCTCAGCAAGATTAAATATTTACATAATGTGCTCCTAATATTTTCTTTCCCTAATAATCTTAAGAGAACACTCCCTCTCCAATGAGAGCTTGTCTTTCTCTGTATTGCTTCAAAAGCACCTTAGTTTAAGCAAAGGAAATATGACAAAAAAATTTGTCATCTTAAACAACACCTCTAATATATATGTATTTTAGCTTTATGATCACACGTGACCTATAGAATTTGGTGTTTATTCACTTGTCAAACTTGATTCTCACATTAAATACAGAATTTGTGAGAGAATGTGAGTTTCACCATCCTTATCTAAGGTCTAGATCCAAGAACAATATCAATGTTCTTCTTTAAATCCTAAAAATTAGAATTTTGAGAGTTAAAAATTTTAACTCAAATTAGAAGATACACAAACTATATTAGCTTAAAGAGAACAAGAGTAGCCAAATGTACTCACCAAAATACCTAATGCTCTATCAATATCAAGTCTTTAAACAAGAGATTTGCGTGTATTGGGGACCATAGCCTCTTTTATATTGGATGGCCATTAGGGTTTCCCATTATTCTGTTAATGGGTCATCCAGACATCCACTCATTGAGTCCATATCAAATAATTAAATATTTAATTAATTATCCAATTAGAAATCTAATAGCCATATTACTTAATTTGATCACTAATCAACTAAGGCTCACAATTGATAAATAGCTAATATAATTATTATTACGATATTTGCTCACATAATGATATTGGAATATAATAAATAATAAAATATTCCAACAATCTATACTAGTTTTTCGAGCACAAAGCATCATTGATCATCTTTGAGACACACATCCCAATACCAAAATAACCAACCTTCTGCTAATTATATTCAAAATTGAAATTAATAAAATTTTATTTAAGCTCTACAATATCCTAACAGAGATCAAATAGAATTGTTTTATTATTATTGTAAAATAAATAATTTTAATAAGAAAAATCTATTTAAAAAAAAATTGACTTTAATAGTTTAATAAATTATTTTATCTCCAAAGATAAAATTTAAGGAAAATATAATAATTATACTAAAATTTTCATGTTTATTAGCTTAAAAAGACATAATCTTTTAATTTTCCTTTAACCTACTAAATATGACAATACCTATTGAGCCACCCTTATTGATTTTCCTCTCACAATACTTATATAAAGAGCATGAGTATCAATTATCAAATATAAAAATTGAGCACTATTACTTTTCTCACCCTATGTGTTACTCGCGCGTCTTGTAATTTTTCTAAAATATTCTTCGGATTTTAAAATCCGAATTTGATTCCCATAATTTTTTGGATTATGTAATCCGAAAATACCTTTTACCAGGATTTAAATACGCTTTGGTTTATTTTATATTATTTAGATGCCAAAATCATAAAATAAATGCAAATATAAACAAAAATAAATTAACAAAATTGATACACATAAAATCTCATTTTATTATCATATCGATACATTTACAATAAGGTATGTTTCTTGTCTACGGAATGGGAAATGGGGTAAAACTAAATCTGTTTCAGAAGAAGATGAAGGTGATGGGGTAAAGCTAAACCAGTGGAGTAACGCATGGAGAAATAGATGGTGGGGGAGAAGGGGGACTGGGGTAAGATATGTTTCTTGTTTAAGGTGAAAGAGACTTTGATGATCAACCTTGCACCAAAACAAACCAACATGGCACCCAGACAAATCGCACTTCTTTGCAATGCGTTGTCATCCCAATTGATCGTTTATACAATTCCTGAGTTTCCAAAGTATCCTATTTTTATGAAAGGCCAACGATAGAAACACATTGTTGCAGAATGATGAGGAGGAGGGGGGAGTGTGAGATGATGGTATGAGAAACGGTGAAGCTTTAGAAGGTATTTATATGGGGAATGTGCGCATAAGTTGTAACTACTCATAATGGTGAGTCAAAATATGTGTTTCAAAGGGTTTTACCAGCCATTAATGGTGGTAAAAACCTTTGAAAATGTGTTTTATGTAGTGCTTACCACTGGCCGAAAACACTGACTTGGTTCAGATTATATAATCTGAATTCCTACCTTGTGTTTCGGGTTATATAATTCGAATTTATTCGATACTTGGTGAAAATGAGAGAAACTACATACCTTAGGTATGGTGAGGGACATTTCAGATTATATAATCTGAAACATGATTTTTTTCCTGTGGTCCACATTGCGCCGGCAGTTTCTGTGGTCAAGGACGCCGAGAGACCTCTATAAATAGGCGTCCCTATTTTCATAACCAGAAACCACACAAAAAAAAAACCATGGAAAACTTTGTTTTTTATCCGAACACCAAGCTAGCTGCAGTTTACTACAACAGGAGAAAACCACCCCATCTGTTCAAGATTCGTGCTGATGTCACCCTCTCCGGATTGAACGGCCAGATGGATCAAATCAACCTCCAACTCAACTACAGAGACACATGGAGGGTGGTTGGTGTTGAGTATCAACGTCCATCGACTGACTCAACCAAGAGTGTGCGGTTAAGCCGGATGAAAACAACGACATGTTCTCGATCTTTGGTCAGTACAGTACTAGAGGGCCAATCAAGTTGGACGCTTCGTTGGTCAGATTTGTTGAACAAATTTAAAAAAAGTTTGATCCGGCCCTGAAACTACGAACAGATCAATGCACTAATGGACGCACCACACTAAGACATTAATTTAGATGATTTATGATGATGTTCTATGTTTTATTTAATTACGTGTTTTATGTTATTTTTATTACGTGTTTTATGTTGTTTTTATTACTTGTTAGTTATATGTTGTTGAATTAAGTTGTTTTATTATGTTTTAAATAATATATATTATTTAAATTTTCATTATGTTTTACTTTACACCAAAGATGTTCAACTAGGGTGTAAGTACAATTCAGATTATATAATCCGAATTCATTCAGCATATGATTCTTTTGTATGGTCCACATTGCACCGACAGTTTTTGTGGTTCACAATGTCCAGATACCTCTTTAAAAAAGTGTTTTCAGTTTTCATTACCAGCAAAACACACAAACACACCAAAGAAACCATGTAAATTTTTGTCATTGTGATGATGATCTTTCTCATGTTGTTGTAAATAAATAGCTCTATATTTGACAGCATGATGAAGATCTTCAGCATGTTGTCAAAAATATATAGATAGATAGATAGATACAAAGAGATTCTAACTCTTTATTTGAATACCAAGAGGTTCTCTATTTGAATATCAAGAGATTGCTATGAGCTAGATCTTGCTGCCTTGTCAATATAAATATCTCAGTTGGCAAGGCAGTAGGATCTAACTCAAAACAATCCTCTTGAATCACCTTTTCCTTCATCGTTATGTAGCAGATCTGATTTCGAACAGGTTCTTATGAATTTGATCATGTTGGCATGCCGATCGAATTATGTCAGTTGGTAGGCCTACAGGATCAAGTTCAAAAGCACCTCTTCGAATACCATCCTAGAATATTATGTTGTTTGTGTTGTTTTAAGCTGTTTACTTTTTTTTTTTATGAAATTTTTAATTTTTTTCTATGTTATCTTCCATAAAAATCCTCCAAAAATACAATCTGTTGTTGTTCGGATTATATAATCCGAATTATTTTTGTCAATTTCAGATTATATAATCCTAATACACTCAGCTTTTTTTTGTCGGTGGCGTTTCACAAAAGGTCTGGACGATTAATGGAGTGTTTAATTCATTTTTGGATGGTTGGACGGTGGGACACGTTATGATCTAGGACTTGTTTTATGCTATAAATAGGTTTGCATCTTCAACAAATCCCTCCATTCTTCACTTCACCTCTTTTCTTACTTTTTCTTCAACATTTTTTAGTTTTTTAGAAGTGTTTATGGTGTCATGGTCATTGTTGACCATACATATAATCCATGCAATTGCTTTGCAACATATGCGGTGATTATACGACGGTCAATAGAGACCTTTGACATCAAAGAAAACACAAAAAATTACAGATCGAAGTAATTCAGATTTTATAATCCGAAAAATGTTAACAATCTGGTTTGGATTATATAATCCAAACCATAAGTATTTTTCGTCTTTTTGCAAGGCGCGTGAGAATAGCATAGTGTAGAAAAAGCAATAGTCAAAATTGAGTATTAAATATGTCCATATCTTTGTTCATACTAGTATCTGTTTTTGTCAAAAGTTTTTCAATTAGGTCCATGTTTTTATGTTTTTGTCATATGATAACACACTTAATTGAGAAACATTTGACAAAGACAAGGACTAGTTTGAAATATTAACAGAGTCAAACACTAATTTGAGAGCAACCTACAAAAATAGAGACCAAATTAATGGTTTATTAGACGTAATATTGAGTACAAAAATTGGTTATTTCTCTAATGAAGAAGAGGACAATGAAAGGTGCTCATTTCAACCGTATATAGATCCACATATATATGAGGGGTATTGTCACTTTCACTTCACTTGAATTGAGTCTAGTTCGTTAGTATCTTCATTATTACGCTACTGGTTGATTTTGGAGGGGGGAAAAAAACCCAAAAGGAGGAGCTACTTAGAATCGGAAATAAAGTTAATTTACTTAGAGAAAAGTGGAATATGTACATTGTAAGTTTCGTATAATAGAATGTTGTTTTAAAGAGTGAAGAAAGGTGTGGGAAGTGGCAAAGCATGAGCATTGAGCATAGACATTGTTGGAGAGAATATATAGATAGATGATATCAAAGAAAAGGGAAGGAACTAGCTGGCAGCCTAGCACACAAAAAAGACATCTCTTTTCTTAAAGCTTGGTTACATTGATGGTCCTTTTGAGGAAGTTTCTTTGTAACTACTAAAGTTTGGATGGAGGAAAAGAGAAATTTTGTTTTGTAATTCCAGAATCCCTGAAAGCTACTTTCATTTCTCTATCGCCACTAAGGACAGAAATAGACTATGTTACGCTGTTTTGAACGGGTGAAGATCCTCTCCACTTTTTAAAGAAAATGGAAATGTCAATTACTATAGTTTTGAACTAAATATATAATATAAAGACTTAAATATGATAATCGTCCCTGTAATTTGGGCCAGTTTTGATTTTCGTCCCTGTAAAAAAAAGAAATTGAAATACATCCCTGTAAAAAAAAATTTGTTTGAAAAAGGTCCCTGGCCCCACTATTCAGCTGATTTGGCATGATTTTGGCCACGTGGCAATTGCTGACTGTGCAACTTTTGCAACGTGGCGTGCCACCTAATATTAAATTTAAAAAAATATTTTTAAAATTTTGAAAATTGTTTTTAAAATTAAAAAATATGAAAATAAATTTAAAAAACAATATAAAAATTCTGAAAATAAATTTTAAAATATTT
>Ga0315914_1000981_pt1 | contig 40450 bp, 22 predicted proteins | sample MpolenodulesMG_FD_203920 | JGI IMG/M metagenome (GOLD analysis project Ga0315914, IMG submission 203920) | Medicago polymorpha root nodule microbial communities from Los Angeles, California, United States - elongated nodules | ecosystem: Host-associated > Plants > Roots > Nodule | place: USA...
GGGTGTCGGTGGTGTCATGGTCATTGTTGACCGTTCATATGAACCCTGCAATTGCATTGCAGCTTGTGTGGGGTTCATATAACGGTCAACAGAGACCCTTTACATCAAAGAAAGACACAAAAAAGCACATAACATCTGGTCCGAAATTCGTTTTCCTGATAGCACTAACAATCTATTCCGGATTATATAATCCGGACCAGAGATATTTTTGAAAATTTTACAGGGCGCGCGAGAAGGTAGCAGGGTGGGAAAAGTAAATCCCTATATGTAACTTCAACTACGTAGAAAGTTTATTAGTTGGCCATTGTTGATTGTCAACTGAGGCATGAGCCCTTATGTCTCAAAATGGAAAAGGTGTAATATTTTATTATTATTGGAGGAAGTTTAATCTGTCACGCTAATCTATGTTAATCATCTGAGATCATTGTTCTTTTGGCCTCCTATTTATTCTTTACCGTGAAAAACAATCTTCTTTAAAAGTATTAAAAGTGTTATTCGGAAGTTATCTCCCGAACAATTTGCACATTTGTGGGGCCAAAAGAGCAACGATGCAACTCCATGCCCATAATTGATCTATTTACAACCCATCCCAATATATACAGACATGGAATTTATAACTTATAAGTGATTATTCCATATCATAAACTGTTAGATCAATGACCTGCAGGTTACTTATAGTTCACCATCTGATAATTAACTATTTGACATAAGGAAGCAAGATACAAATTTTGCAACTATTTGACATAAGGAAGCAAGATACAAATTTTGCTTCCTGGCAAGTGGGTTGCTAAACTGTTAGGGATGATGCAGTTAAAGTTGAGAATGAGAATGCATTGGTCCAGCTTAAGATTTGAAAAGGAGATAAAAAGAGACTGGGATTTATGTTTTATGCATTGGTCCCGTTGTAAGATGTAAAGTAAATTTCAGTCTAAATTAAGAGAATGCATTGGTCCCAATTTTATTTTATTTTTTATGCTTAAAATTAAATGCAAATCTCTGAGATTGTTCATATTGAATTTGATCAATTTTTATTTTGCTTCCCAAATTTAAAATAAAATAAATTTAGTATTATAATAAAATATCTTGCTCCACCATTAGAACACTTGCTAAACAAGTCAAAAATAAAAACGATATTTGTACAAGTGATCCTTCGGTTTTGGAAGAGTTACATAAACAGAATGAACTGATGCATGGGAAAATTCATGTTAATTAACATAAGTGGAGTAATCAATAAGAAACTTTGTTTGGTAGGAAAGTAGAAAGACAACTCATTTGTATGACCATGTGATTACAACAACTCATGGACACGAACTTCTTAGTTTAATCCATCAAAATCTAACTACATTCAATCAATCAAAATCCAACTATAGATCAATTATTCCTGCTTACTACGAGCCGCCCTTGCACGATGTCTTAGTTCAGCTCTTTTCCACTTAACAATCAAGTAACATAAGGAAAAGAGTGTATTGATCTGCAGAAAGAAACAAGATACTTAACGTTAATATTCAATATGAAAAGATGACCGTCACCATAATGGTTGTGACAAAGGGGAAAATACTAACCAAGATTATCATTGCGAATGCAAGAAGAGGTCCAGACCAAAGAACTGACATAAATACTCCACTTGGATCAAAATAGTTTTGACTAGAGAAGCTTTTCCAGTTTTCCCCCAAAATACTATTAAGTCTCTCGGCAAGATATACACCAGCCACTGCAAAACAATTTTCAATAAAGATCAACTACATTATTGGTTTAAGTTCAACAAAGATAGTATAACTTAAAAAATATATAACCAACAGAAGGATTAAGAGATGTAAAATGGAAAATGAACAGAAATATCAGTCTGATACAAGTTTACGCTTAAGACGCAAGAATGCACAATGGAAATGCCTATATCTTCTCTACACCATAGGTATTCAAACTTCAACTCAAAAATCCAAAACCCTGTATTATTCTTTGTCATTTATAACCTATCATCTCTCGTCTAACTAGCTAAGTATTTTGTATCTCCATTGCTTGATCAGTGGCTAAGATCATATCATGAAAAATCTCATTCTAAAAGAAATATTGATGTAAATAAATTGGATAATTTTGCAAACATCTAAATGCTTCACTATGCAAAAAAACAGTTGTAGTTCGGATGAGTCAGCATGACCAGATATTCACTCTTTTGCAACCATCAAAGCATGACAGGATAAATGGATTTGTATGCATAAATCTGGAAGCCAAACAGAATAGGCTGCAGCAACAACAACAACCAAGCCCTATCCCACCAAGTGGGGTCAGTTACATGGATCAAATTACGTCAAAATGTTACCAAACAGAATAGACTACATAATTTTTTTCAAATATCACATTATCGCCGCTCAGTATTTAACCCAATGCAGAAAATGAAAGGCAGGGGGGTAAGTTGATTATCATGGGGAAGGCAACAACTTCAAACAGAAGTGAAGTGAGGTACATCAAAAGTAATAGAACAGTATAATTAAGCCTTTATAGTTTATTCAAAACAACCATTCCATAAAATAAAAAAGGAATGCTAATGCTACATACATGCCAAAAGGAACAAGAACATCTGAAAGTTGGTATTCTTCCTAGAGATGATAATTGCAAGAAGCAATAGAACATGGAATGTTAACAATCCCAGTAGCCAGGGTTCCTGTAACAAAAAAAATCAAGGCAATATTAGTAACATTGCAGCATTGAAATAACCAGAAATTTCTAAAATGAGAAAATGGTAGAGATTGAATATGATAATTCAAAACACCAAAAGGTAATATGATCCATAAAAATAAGTCAATCCAAACAGGCCCTAAGTTCAATTTAGTACAGAATCAATATACAACTCACATGAATGATATTACAAACCAGTCCAAAAAAGCACAAAATAAATAGATAATTGAAAAAACCACATTCAGTTAAACTCGATAAGAAAAGACAAAGGTTTGCGGCGAAATTGAAAGGAGAAGAGTAGGTACCTTCCAATCAATGGCATGAAAGAAACCTAAAAAGTTATCTTTAGCAGGACGAAGATTAGAACGAAGTTCGGAAGAGATTTTCTGAACAAGATCTGACATGAGATCAACGTGCTCCTCCATAGCAGATTTCAATTCATCGATAGACATGGCGTTGCGATCTGAAGTTACTGGTAATCGACTACTTCAGTACTTCACTTTCTTTGAATTCTCTGGTTTTTGAATTTTGATTTCGTTCGATTCCAGATTATTCTTCTTCTTCTTCTTCTTCTTCTTCTAAGTTGTGTTCTCAAGGGTAAATTGGGAATTATCGAAGAATGAATGTTGGGCGGGTCCAATTGCTTTACTCTTGCTTGATTCGAGTAATTAGATAGATAGATATATTATGTCCTTGCTATCTGCACCCCACATTTTTCTTATATTTTATGTTTGTAAAAAAAACATAACGAGTACATGCTGGCTAAGTATTGGATTACTTTTTCTTGTAATTACTTTTATTTTCATCAGAGTAGGTAGAAATTATTTGTTGATTTATTTTACATTCTTTGACACAATGACTTGGAAGCTTTCACTATCCGTGTATCCACAATCTTTTCCGTTGATACTTTATATAGTGTGATTGTGATGGGTTGCTTCATTTTTTCTGCATTATGTTACTTCATTTGATGTCCATTTTGATGCGAGTTGATAATGCTTCGATAAAATATGTTTGTCCTTAATTTATCATGTTATACAAATGATATGAAGGAACCTATATAGTGAAAGATTGAATTCAGGAACCTATTTAGCTGTTTTTTGGGTGACATGGTTTCAACCACTAGTACTGCAAATTTCCGATTTTTGAAGTAAGATTTGTGCACGCAGTGCAGCATTATCTGCTCATTTGGTTGTCTTGCTAATGTTACCATCTTGTACAATTCATATAAATTCTAGTTTTGTTGTCTTGTGGTAGCTATCAAATGCTTGTTTAATTGATGTTATGAGGTTGTTATCTTTGATGTTCGGTTTGCTTAGCTTTCTTTGATGTGCTGCTTTGTTTATCTTTGATGTTTTTAGGAGTTAAGTAGAACTTTTCCCAGATGTAGATGTGATGGAAAGTTTTTATTACAAGAGATTGGTGAAAATTCTGTAAGATTTTGTTGGCTGTATCAAAAGTGGAGTAGAATCCCACAATCTCATATAGGCTTCCAATTTTGTAATTTCACTTCCATAACAGTAGGAGAACACTAGGCTAAATTTGAATCCAAGCTATATTGGATCTTGCATCAGCATAAAATGAATATACTCTCCCGTTCTTGTGGCAATTCACTTGTTATGAAGCCAAGCAAGCACAAAATTCCTTTTCATACACATGGCTCTTGAGCTAGATATCGAATTTGCAACACTCTTAGTAAATAGCTACCCAAAATTCCTTTTCCATTGGCATGTAGTGTTGTAAAATCTTTACAAACAAGAGCTAGACTAGGATGCAAGTTCAAGCCATCTAGCACATATGTAGCATCCCTCATGCCGGAAGAATTCCCAATTTCATGCACATGATTATATTTGGGACTCAATATCTGCATTATTCAAGGCAAGAATTACCAAGCTAATGACTTGCAACATGTTTTTCCTTCCGCTTTTGTTGCCATCTTCACCACCATTAGTAGATACCATCACATAAGAAACATAGCTCCGGTTTGTTTTTGCGGTGAATACAAGCTTAACGTGTGTTTTCTCTAGAGCTACAAAATATAGCTTCCTCATTTTCACGTTTAATATGCCGCGGGACACGATAAATGAGAATCTACTGCTATTCCAAACAACCAATTTTGACTCTCCTAAAGTGTTGGAAGTTCCCAATCTGATTTAAATGAAAGCATCTAGTACTACTATTTTCATAGAAAAGCATATGGCACGAGTGATTTCTCAGACTAGCATCTTTACAAGAACTCAATGTTAATTTTAAAAGTGGTGCATTATACTAAAGAACACAATTTGGCATTGCTCTATGGTCTAATTATTTAAGAATCAGGTCTCAATTTTCGGAAGCAACTTTTTTTGCAACCTGTTCCATATGTAACGTGATACTCCCTGCATTTCTATTGTGTTATGTCCATTTTATTAATCAGATCCATGTGAATCTTTAAATCAACATGATGGTGCTATGGTATCATTTTTTCAGCAAACGTGTAGCATGGAGTCAAATAGCTGATTCACAAGCAAGTTTGCTACTTAAGTTTTCTTCTCAAAGTTAATAAATATTTTTTATATGAAAAGTCAATGAGCATTATACTTCTCAAAGTTTTCTTCTATTTATTTTTTTGAGGAATAACTCTTATCTTCTAAATAAAAATCGATGAAACTTAAACGTGTTTCTTTATTTATCTACCTACCCCAAAGTGCTTATTTTCATTCATTTTCACATTTTTTTTATTATGTATACGAATCTTAAAAATCTTAAGATATAAAGCTGCAACTGGTATAGTTGATAATAAACGATAAGAATAGTTAGTGTGATTCACTGATTGATATAATTTTTATTACTTGTATGCTCTAAAGGAACAAGTAAACATGTTCATTAATGAGTTTCTATCAGCTAATTGGATTAAGAAATCATTCCCTACATAACTTTTTTTACTTGAATATCTTGTTGTTTGTGATATATGGTTGGGAGAAGATGATAAAAAAAAACATTTAATGTATTAATACTCTTCTATTTTATTCCGTTTCCAATTATTTTTTTTAAAAAATGAATGAATTTGTTTTATCTTATTGTTGAGTTTTTTAGACTCTTTTTTTAATTATAATGTATTTGAAAACTCTTAACTGCTATTAAAATTTAATTGATTGCTCATTCATATGTATTTTGACATTCAAATTTTGTATATTTTAAAAATAAATTAAATTTCAATTGATCCTCTCAAAAGAAAAACAATATTTTTCAAATAGCAAATAGGTAGGTGCATAAATTACTTTACTGTAAACTGATTCAGATATGAAGGAGATAGAATTTGGGTGAACCCAAAATGAAAGCCCATTGGCCCAATACGAAATTATATATAAACTTCCTCCATTCTCAAACCCTAAACCTTACTGGGTTTGCTGCGCCTAATCTCCATCATTCAAAGACAAACCGAGAAATGGGTATGCATCTTCTCTTCAATTCTCCATCCATGCTTTGGTTTCTGTATGATATGATAATCATCAAATCGAAATGTGATGTAATTGTTGTTGTTGTTATCTTTGAGTAGGTGCCTACAAGTATATTTCTGAGCTATGGCGCAAGAAGCAATCTGATGTGATGCGATTCATGCAGCGTGTGAGGTGCTGGGAGTATCGTCAGCAATCCTCTATCGTTCGTCTCACCAGACCCACTCGTCCTGATAAGGCTCGCCGTTTGGGTTACAAGGCTAAGCAGGTATTAATCTGTCATTAGATCTATGTTGTTGCTGATTTATGATGAATTTGTTCTACGTAGTTGTTGATTCTCTGTGTATTTTACTTGCTGCGTTTTTCGTATTTACATTTTAATGAATTTAACAGTTATTTAGAGATAATCACTTAGGGTTTTCAAAAAGTGATTTTGTCATAATTTGGAGATAATAATTTAGTCATTTTACGAATAGAAACCATGTTGTGTATGTTTACAAATAAGTCATAAGTCATTTTATAAAAATGGGTTTCCAATGGGTTAATATTGATGCAATAAAAACGTCGAGTCATCCTATTCTGCTGTTTTTGTTTACTAGTTTTAACACCTGGAGAAAATTGATTATAAATTACACTCATATATAGTTGACATAAATGGTTAAACTATACAGTCAACGTGATAATAGTTCAGTAATCATAATTATAAAATTTCATACTCCCATGGAAGGTAAGTTTGTATCCTTGGAACCATAGCTCAAGACCATGTACAGGTCTACAGACTATCAAATATTTTTGGTTTATTAATTTCCAAATTTTTGTTTATGTCTGATACCAGACTAATCTGCTGTCTGTGGTTTATTTTGTTAAGTCAACTCTTACATTTAAATGAAGTATAGACAATGTGTTATGTCTTGTTCTTTGTTTATTTGTTTATTTACTTGTGTTTGTTTTTTTATTTTTACTTGTTATTCATATTGAATTTATTATGATTTACCTTGCTAAATTGTGAGTTACAATACTGTATTTGTGTATTCATTTGATACTGTATTAACCCAACTAAATTTTGTGAATTGTTATACTGTATTTGTTTGTTCGTGTTGAACTTGTTATGAATTATCCTTGCTTAGTTTTGTATACATGATTGTCATACTGTATTTGTTACATCATTTCAGGGATATGTTGTGTACCGAGTGAGGGTACGCAGAGGTGGTAGAAAGAGGCCAGTTTCCAAGGGTATTGTTTATGGTAAGCCCACCAACCAGGGAGTTACCCAACTCAAGTTTCAAAGAAGTAAGAGGTCAGTTGCTGAGGAGCGTGCTGGAAGGAAGCTTGGTGGTCTTAGGGTTCTCAATTCCTACTGGGTCAATGAGGTTTGTTTTTGTGTGTGTACTAGTTGAAGTTCAACTTGGTTGTGATATGCTGTCTGGTATATTTAACCCCATTGTTGTGTTTTGTATTACAGGATTCTACCTTCAAGTATTTTGAGGTTATATTGGTTGATGTTGCTCACAGCGCTATAAGAAATGACCCAAGAATCAACTGGCTCACCAACCCTGTCCACAAGCATAGGGAACTTCGTGGTCTCACATCTGCTGGTAAAGAAAACAGAGGTTTGAGTGGCAAGGGTCACCGTTACCACAAAGCCCGTCCTTCCCGCAGGGCTAACTGGAAGAGAAACAACACCTTGTCTCTTCGTCGTTACCGTTGATTTTGCTGCAGTTATTTTGTGTTGCTTTATTTTCTGGATATTGAGTGCATTATATCTAGACTTTGGGTAATTTATTATCAAGTTTTTGTATTCCCTACCTTGTCATTGACTAGAAACTCATTTTGGATGTTAAAGAAGAGATTAATTACAATTTCCCCTTCTGATCACTTGTTATTTAATTTTATCCAAGCTTTAATATGATGTTTTGGTTTATCTACGCAATCCTTTTTTGTTTGGATTTGACACGTATCATTCCCTATTACTCCAAATTTTTGGGTCTTTATGCAAGGTTTTATTCATAAGAAAAATCTTATCTCAATTTACTGTTTTGTTAATTCTATCATCGTACAAAATCAAGGATGTTATGATTTTGCTGTGATGTGGTATCTATAGTCATGCTTTTCTTGTAGCTTCAAATTGGTGCTATAGGCACCTTAATTGATGATGATGTTCTATCCTTTGATTTGCTTTTTTTTACTTGGTTGCCTGATTTATGTGGCTTTCTTTCATGTTTCTTGAGTTGAAGTATAATTTTCCTGTACATAGAGTCATAGAATTTTTAGGTCTTGTGATTATGTATCTTTGATTAGTAGAATTTGTAACTACAAATGTAGCTATTGCAACAATTGCCTAACACGATTTGGAATAAGTGTTGTTGTTTAGTTGCAAACAGGTTAAATATTTGATGCTACCTCTCTTTTTTCACCAAACGATACTGCCTCTTTTTAAAACCAGTATTCTTATATCATGGGATACTCTTCACATGTGTTATGTTCATTTTAGCCCATATGAATCTTCATATCAACTTGGGAACTTGTTTGATTCCTATTATAGCCACAGTTAGAGCTATTCATTGTTTGATTCCTGTTCTCATAGCCATAGAACTTGGGAACTTGTTTGATTCCTATTCTCATTTGCATAGTTAGAGCATTGCATGAGTGAAAGGCTTCACAAAACAATTGTTGGAATGTGACTCTTCTAACGTTGTCAGCTCAGTATAAATTTGATTTTGTAGCCTGACATTGTGTGTTACTTTTTACATAATTGTAGTGCTTATGTCTTGTAAAAAAAAATCATTTTTTTCAGGAGATCTCTCTTGGTTTCTTGTCGTAAATGAAACTGATTAGGTAATGTTTCAATATGGTCATGTATGTTGTGTTTGTTTGCAAGTCACCTCTTACAGGAAGCTGGTTTGGTGTTAAATGGTACACAAAATGGAAAATTTAAGTATTTTAAGAAAACATAACTCTAATCTTAGAAAGTTTGTTGGGTTTGAATTTACTAGTTAGAGATACTTTGTGTGCATGAATATGAAAATTTTTAAATTTGGTTTTTAAATACGTATCCCTAGATTACATTTGATTTGGTTTGAAGAAAGGGTTTGCCAAACAGCTCCATACCATCATTTAAGGAAGAAAAAAAAACAAAGGTTAGAAAATCGTATTAACAACAAAAGCAGAAAAATTAAAGGATAAAGGAGATGAAAATCGTTTCATTACATGGCTAACTCTGACACATTTTGAAAATGAAATTGCACTCTTTCTGCCTTGCAAAATTTGGCAAAGGAGAAAAGTATAAATGTGGAAACAACATGATAAGATCAAACTTACAATCAAGATGATATGTAGAACTTATATATGCTTACTATGAATAATAAATGCTAAGTTAGAAATATTATCGACAACAATAATGTTCAATAACAAGATCAATTAAGTTGTTTAATTGAAAACTTTCCTTCAGTTTCATCACCTACATTTTTACTTGATAACAGAGAAGACAAAAATAATGAATAACCTCATTTTATTATTAAGTGAAAATTGATACAGGAGAGCGCAGAGTCTGAAACATAGATCAACATAGGAAAGGGAACAACTAGGAAGGGAAGAGGATAAGACTAACAAACTAAAATCCGTTTTTATCTAATGTTATGATAGATAATTAGTACTAAATTTTTCTAATACTCCCCAAGAGCCGGAGAGTATATACTTGTTAATCCCAGTTTGAAGATGAAATTATGAGAAGGAGAACAAACCAAAGCTTCGGTATACAATCTGCAAGTTGAATATATGGGAAGATGAAATAGATTTTGTTGTAACTTTTCTCGAACAATATGGCAATCCACCTCTGTGTGGTTGATGCGCTCATGAAAAAGGTTTGAGGAAATATGGCGAGCGGATTGACTGTCACGATATAAAAGGGACTATGCATCGACAGTCTGAAGTAATGTAGAAGATATGTAAGCCACTGCCCACTGGATCTCACAAAGAGGTTGAAGTTGAAGCCATCAACTTGTATTTGGCTTCTGAGGTAGATTTTGACACAGTTGCTTGTTTCCTTGACTTCCAGGACATTAGAGAATCACCAACAAATATACAAAAATCAGTCATGGATTTATGAGTGTCCAGACAACTGACCTAATTGGAGTCACAAAAGGCTTTAAGCTGAAGTGCAGACGAGGATGGCATGAAAATACCCTGCACCGGTGACAGGTTGAGGTATATCAAAACTTTCACAACAGCATCATAATGAGAAGTAGTAGTTGAATCAGTCATGAATTGACCAAGTTGCTGCACTGCCTAACTAATATCTGGCCAGGTGTTAGTAAGGTAAATTAGTTTTCCAATGAATCTGCGATAAGCAGCTGGGTCAGAGAGAGGTTGTCCTGCATCCTTGTTAATTTTCTGCTCATTTGCAAATGAACAGAAGCTGGTTTTGATCCCTAAGAGTCCAGCTTCAGAAAGAATATCCAATGTATATTTGCATGGACAAACATTAATTCCGGTCTTCGAACGAGCAATTTTCAAGGCATAAACAATACTTCAAATGCCCAAGATCTTTGATCTTGAAAGAATTATTTAAAAATTCCTCAATGGCGGTTACTTTTTGAAGGTTATATTACCTTCATGAATCACGATTCACATCATCAACGTCAATTAGCAAAGCAGTAAACGAAGAATTTGAAGAGACACCTGGAGGTAATTGCATAAAAACCTCTCCATTTAAATCACCGTGTAAAAAGGCATTATAGACATCTAACCGGTGCAAATGCCAATTTTAAGAAGATGCAATAGCAAGAGTGAGTCTTACAGTGGTTAACTTTACCACAGGAGAATAAACATCAAAGAAATCAATACCTTCAATTTGATCAAAACCTTTTGCGACAAGCCTAGCCTTTTTTCAGGGCCATCGGCTTTATACTTTGTAGACCAAAAAGCAACCAATAGGCTTCTTACCTGGTGGTGAAACAGTTCGAATTCCATTTTGTGAACCCAACAAGGATCCTTAACTGCCTGCTTATAGGTAGCAGGTTCACATGTAGTAGATACGGCCGATAGGAAACTAAAATAGGATGATGAAAGATTTTTGCAAGATAAATGTATAAAGAGGTAGTGCAAATAAGCGGAAGATTATATTTTCATACAGGTCTGCTAATATTAGAAGGATTAGGCGAAACAGATTCATGTTGAATATTTGAATGTTTAGATTCCTGATTGTTGTGTGCAGTAAAAACAGAAATAGGTTCATCAATACTTATAGAAAATCAGAATCAATATTATCTTCAAAGTTAAAATCAACATTTCGAGAATTAGCAGAAATATAAGGAAATACATGTTCATAAAAAAGATGGCATTTCTAGAGAGAAATATGTCACGAGTAAAGTAAACAAAAGATAACCCTTGGTGCCTTGTTTATAGCTAAGAAAAATACATTTTCTAGCTCTAGAATGCATTTTAGATCTATTACTTGTTTAAGTAGAACATAAGAAAGACATCCAAATACTTTCAAATAAAGCATATAAGAGGATTATGTATTAGAATCGAAAGGAAGTATTGTACTGAAACAAAGAAAGAAGATAGAAAGGAGGCATATTGAATTCAGCACCATTGTCATTACGAGTGGTTTTTACTTTAGTTTGAAATTGAGGTGAAACATAGTTTACAAAATTCTGCATAAGACACCTATAACTGATTTAGTTTTCACAAGGAATAGCCAAGTAAATCATGTAAAAAATAGGTAACATTAATAGGGTCATCAATAACAGTCAAAAAATAACGATGGCCTTCAAAAGAGGCAACATTAAAAGGGCTCTCCAATCTCCATATATTCGTGTGAACAAGATCAAAAACATGTAAAGTAATGCTATAACTAAGAGGAAAAGGAAATCTAAAAAACTTGGTCATATGACAAGAATCACAAATCACAGTTTATTAACGGAAATGTATGGAAATTGTTTACATATTTTCTGTAGAAAAGGAATAGAAGAATGGCCTAACCTAAAATGCCAAAAAAATAAATAAAAAAATCAACACCAGAAGAACTATTGACATGGTTTGAGGATGTAGAGGTTGTTATGATGCTTCACATGCCCAATCATCCTCTGGGTGTGGTAATCCTGAATAATACAGGAACTATGAGAAAAAGTTATTTTGACAACGTAAGTTATGTATGAGTCAATTTTGAAATATAGAAATAGGGTTTTTCTATCATGAAAATATAAAGAAGTATTGAGTTTTATTGGTTCCATTAGGAAAACAATAGAAACAGGTTTGATTTTAACGAGATAGACTAGAAAAGGAAACCTGAAAATTTATTTGATGTGGAATGATTAGCAGCTTCAGTCTTGCAACAATCTTAGAATGGTTAAAATAGAATAACTAAAATCTATTTCATCTAAATCTAAGACACCAACTATTATCTAATTTACACCAAAACAAAAACAACTCTCCTGTCTATTTGAACTCTAACTTCAAGTTTAGCTTTTAGTATATCAATATGGAATACACACTATAATGTATCCAAATTTCAAAGCCCACAAGTCATGCTCACCACAAACATATGAAAATGCAGTACACTAGGAAATCTCATAGGAAATTCAGCCTGAAAGGATTTGAGAAGTGCAAAGTAAATTTTACCACCTCCCTACAAACTGGATAGCTTTCACTTCTCTCCAGTCACTCATGCAACCATGAAAATGATGACAGAATAGGAATCTAACTAAAGGTCCTATTATCATACTAATCAGCTTGCTGGCATAAAAAAACATGTTCTTCAAACAAAGACCAATTTTCACGAAAACAATAATATGAAATTAAGAACTAGCCTTCAACGTGCTAAGGTTTCATTCCATGACCATAACATTATATAACATTAACTTAAATCCAACGATAAGTCATAGGTAAAACACCATAAACACTAAGCCTACCACAAAACACAAAAAGGCTAGAGAGTTGAGATATATGTGAAAGCCTGCGGTGAAAGCTTTCACATATAAAACGTCAACAGCCTAAGGCTAACAAGATCAAGTCAACCACATGGTTTAAACTAGGTTCAAAAGTTAGGTTGGAACAGTTATATACACAGCATTCTGTCATGTCATCACAAGTCTCCAGAGAAGCAGGCTTATAAGCCTCAAACAAAGAACATGGAGTTGCACACGTTGTCCTGCAACTTTGGCAGCTGAGGGACAGGTACAGCTCCTGCAGCACTCAGCCCACCATGGCTTGAGGATGTCTCAGATTTATCCTCGAATTTCATGAACTGCCCCAACTGAGTAGCGGCCAAGTGTGCATAGCATATAGGTGCAACTGCGGATAAGAATATAATTTGTAGATAAGTTTCAATCATGAATTACAACATAGGAATGCCAATCTATCTAGATAAATAAATGATGTGCAGGAACTTACCAACTGAAATAGCAGTCGTGCTCCTCTGGTAACTGTGATATCAAAGATAATTAACTTAGATTGATCTTAGGTAAATCAAAAAAAATATCAGTCTAACGCAATCAAATGGATCCAAAGTTCTACTTACACATATGACAGGGAATGAACAAGCTCCTGAAGTTCATCAGGGGAGAAGCCAATCTCATCAAGCAGCACATGGTAGTGGGTAGGCCTACTGGTGCCCTGAGCACAAAGTAAAACAGTTCAAAGCTCACATAAGTAGAATGACGGAAAGAATTCCAAATTCTGGAATAATAAAGCAAGATAATTTCCATATAACTGTCATGAGGTTTAAGATCGTTTCAAAACATGATTTCAAAAAAGTAAACATCAAATTTTCTTTCAGTAAAAAAATAAACATCAGACACCAGGAACAATTGTTCCCTACTACATCTTCAAACAGAAAATAGCAAACTATCACCAATAATAAAACAGTAACATACCAGTAGAACATTAAATGTACAAAAAAGGGACATGTAAAAGTGAACACATGCACAATTCAGACTAAAAACAAACAATATATTCACATAAGCCACAATCATGTTCAAAACTAGAAGTATATCAAGAGAAAACACATTATGAAGAACCATATCAGCAAAATTATTATTTTTTTTAAAAATGGATACTCACTATCATCCCAGCATGAGCACAGAGGTAGAAATCATAGTTTCTTGGATGACAAATTTTATTGTCAATAACAGTTCCTGCAAAATAACATGTTAATAAACAATGGAAAGATTGTGTCAGACAAAAAACTATAATCAATCTGAATATTCTGAAAACACTTGCCAGGTGGGACATTGTCAGGAGAATTGGGCTGGAAGAATCTTGTGTGGTGGTTCTTTTGAGCAACAATTACCACAAATTTTGGAGTCCATTTTTCATCAAGAAACTTGCATGCCTAAGAAGTTAAAAGTCAAAAATAGTGCTCACGACAGAAATGTATACTACATAAATGGCAAAGTTGATCAGCTCATTAACCTCAATGATCTGGTCGAGTTCAATATTCAAGACTTGATTGAATTGTGACTCACTAACACCATCCCTATATTACCATGATCAGAACCATCAGAAAAGAATCGCAATATTCAGAATAATATAAACATGCTTCAACAAAAACAGGATGTGTTTTGTAGAAAATTAATATATATAGGACAAATACAGAACAAACAAAATCATGTTATCTTAAATAGCCTCAACTGCTAAATAACAATATACCACATTGAAAATCACAATAACAACAATTCCTCTGTATCAATTTAATTTATTTAAAACATTTACAGTTAATACAACCAAATTTAAAAAAGGAAGAAGGAAACAATCATCACCAGAAGTGTGCTCAAAGAAAACATACCTGAAAATAATTATGTTATCTGGTTTTCTATTCTTAGAACTAGTATAGAAATCGAGCAAGAGTTCCCTGCAGTTGATGAAATCATCAGGCTAAACAGTCCTTTTATATATACTATCTGGGAAGAAAATTGTCTGAAAATAGGACTGCCAATAAAAGCGCAAGAATGATGATTTAAACGGACATGCCCTATATTTTGATACCTCATGATGCCTTCATCCTCGGTATCTGATACTTTCTTGAACAAATTATCTATCATTTCAACTTTTGCAGACTGTGTGCGAACACATGCCCTATATTTTGAAATCAGAGGCCACTGTCTAGAGCTGACAACCTACAAGTACATATTTAGCATTAAGCACAGGAACCAATAAGACATCCAGAAGACCTAACACCATTGTATAAACAAATTATATTCATTGAGAACAAATAGAAATCTATTATCGCTTACAGCGGCAATTGAAGGAATATCAGTCTGCCCTGGTGAGCCATGGGACACATCCATTCCTAGAATGAGGGTAGGTGCTTTGGAAACAATAGGAAGAGATGGAGAACTTTCAACACCCAACAAAGAGTTCAACCCACCAAGCTGCAGGACAATAGAGAGATTAAATGGATAAAACATCATGATACAACTAAATATGCAATAAAATAAAACAATAATGTCAAACCATATTTATTAAAGAGTTCAGATATGGCAATGATACTACACACTACAGTCTACAATCTACATGTAGAAAGTAGCCTCACAACTTGTTAACACTAACACCGAACCGTAACTACATACCTTGGCATTTATTTTCAACATAATATTACCCAAATAATTATCATTGACTCTTAGAGGACACATGCACTGATTAACGATTCCAAAATCTGCAAGATTCTTCTTTTTCCATGGCCCTTGGATGTCAAAGAATAATTCCAATATCAGCACTGGAAAATTGCTTAGGCATTATATAAATAGGATACAATAACATCAATTTACTAACCATAAATATCACAGTTTTTCCGATCAGGAAGCAAACAGAGAAGGAATTGAGGAGCCCCTGGAAGTTTGGACTGAATGTCCTCAAACATTTTCTCCACTCTCACCAGTGGTGGAGCTCGTCTAAACTGAGGATTTTCTTCAAACACATCAAATGGTTGGTCAAACGTCTGCAAAGGTTAAAGGACAAAAATAATTCAGTCAGAATTAGCACATTCACTCTTCGGTTAGTAATATGCAATAGTAGAACTTACAATTCCTTTCATATTTCCAATTCTAATTATATCCCTCACAAGTCCTCGTACATCACATCGTGCAGAAAAGTTTGCCACAGCCCATTTTTCTATCTTCTTTGTTGGCTGCACAAATTTCTGTAGAAGCATTCAAGTAATTAGAATTTAGAAGTGAGTCAAGGTTGGCTTTAGCTGAATCATATAAAAAAGTCATCTCGTGTGAGAAATGCATTACACAGTTACCTTGTTGTTGAAATTCCATCGTCCATTTCTCGGAGTGAAATCTTCACCATTGCCGAACTTCAACTATTGAAATAGATCCAATAATCAGTTTCAAAATACAACACATAATGCTAAATAGACCCTTATGAGCGCAACAAGCAATTAAAACTTTAAAATGTTACATCTATTCACACTCTTCTCTATATCAAATTGGGACCTAACATCTAAAATCCAGTATAAAGCAGATCAGATTGTTATGCAATGCGGAAATTGTGAAGCTAAAAGATAGCAAAGATATGAAATGTCTACATTTGTGTAAAGTTGAACAGCATGTTCAGAGTAACAAGGAAGAGCGGAATATGTTCTCTACAGTAAAGAGAGCAGGAGGAATAGCTTTGTTTGTTCTGTAAGATCCAGACAATATGACCGAGTCTTATTTGTTCACGATATTCCAATAGGAAACCAGAAAAACAATATATTGCAAAGACATTTGCTAAAAAGGCAATTCTTGCCATCATATTAATATGGTGAACAGCAATTTCTCATACAGGGGACAACTGATTCTGTATTTGTCAAACATCAAGACAGGTCAAGATGATTTCTTTCAAATAGAAAACTAGACAAAATTTATAAATAAACAAAAAAGCACACAGTCAGGACCAGTGTCGACCACAGTAATAAAAACTATACCTTTGGAGCAGGCAAAACACGTCCCTCCACTTGAGTGAAGCCTGTGCTTATAGAAATTCCACAACTTTGAAGCAGAGGTTCAGCCCCATAGTTGCTAGTTTTAAGTGCCTTCAGCAACAAAACAAAAAAAAAACTAGTAAGACCCCTTAACCTATGATGTGTTGATGACATGACAATATCATTCAAAACTTGGCAAAACAACTTACATCCGACAAAATTCTCATTCTCTCTTGTGGCTTCTGTCTGGACTTCTCCACCAGTGAAGCCCTTTGAAGTGTGGACAGAGCTTTAGTATATCGTTGCAGTGATACCAACTCACACAGCTATAAGTGCGAAGATGAACAAAGGGAGAGTTAATAACCAAACATATAATTTTGATCACTGAAAATAACAACAGCAACAACCAATCCTTATCCCATTAAGTGGGGTCAGCTACATGGATCAAATACAATACATGAAAACAAATGAAAAAACTGAACTTCACCTCAATGGGGAAATATGTTGGCCGTTTAGGCCTGCCAACATTAATACATGGAAGATCAGCAGAGTAGCGCAGATCTATCTTCCGGACATTAGCAAAATAATCCAAAACAGTCATTTCATCAGTACCCTCACCATCCCTTTTCTTCAAAGTAAAACTGCAAAATAAAAAATAATTATCATTAAACCTAAACCCGTCATGTAAAAACAACTCTGCAATTACAATGCAGCACATACAATAAGTCAACAAAATGTCATCCTCAGCCAAAGGGATTTAAAAAAATTTAAAGGAAAGAAGAAATACGTAAGCTCTTTGCATGGGACTTCGCTGAGTCCACATATTTTCCACTCTTGATTGGATGGATGAGTCTTCACCCTCAGATTTTTTAGGGTCCTCTTGGCCTGTTTAAGGAAGCAAGTAAAAGATCAGACAAGATCAATGAAGGATGATAAAGAATATTAAGCAAATTGATATACCTTTCCCCAGTCAATCTGAAAAGGATCTCTAACATTTTGATTGGAAATTAAGAAATCCACCACAGGCCCAGGTTGAATTATCATGGTAGTTGAGACATCTATGTAATTTGGAAGATTGCGGAAAGTTAGACAACAAGCATTGCCATAAGAAAGTTGAATATGGGATTAAGATTTAACCTATGTTAAGAGAGAGCCCGCTCTGTGTAGCCCTAAAACTTGAATGGAATCCTCGACAGCCTAGAACACCACCCCCCACATCAGCAAAATTCTTGGGATCATTGTGGAAGAAAGACTGGCGCACAAGTAAGCAGCCCCTGTCATAGACAATTTGAAGTTGAAAATATTGAGGCTGATAATGCAATATACAAAAACGAAAATATCACAAGTATTAGCAGAATATTGAAAGAATTACTTACTGCTTAGCTGCATGTTGCCTCAATATGATATCAAGAACTCTAACAGCTTCTTGGAAATTCTCTGTTTCCTGCCCGCGTAATGCATTTGCAATCGCATACATAGGAACTTTCGTAGCAAAGCTAATCTCAACTTTAAATGTCTTTGCATTGTACGGGCGTCGCACTCTCTTTTTGTCAGCTTCATTGTCTCCATTAGCATCAGGACTACGATTTCCATTATTTCTAAAAAAATGAAGAGAAAAAAATTAGTACAGCTTAAACAATAATATATGAAAACTGATTTCAAGGGCCAGCACAACAACTCAATGATAGTCATTTCTACCTGCTAGAAACAACATCCTCTAAAACAATTTCAAACTCAAGCTTGTTTTGAGGAAGAGAGCCAATAGTAAACAAGCTCTTCTCCCCATCATATGCAAATTCCTTGCCATTCAAGTCAGAAGCATATGTCTCCTGCACCCTGTCCATAATCTTCCTCCCAACACCCTTCCCTTCCACAGGGCGTCCATCTTCATAAGCAAACGACACCTTTTACATACCAAGAAAAGAAAAAAAGTAAGTTTGTGTAAGGAGCTTAAACACAAAAACAAATGATATCAAATCACAAGATATGTGAGGGACATACGCTGTACTGGAAAAAGTATCCATCATTTTTACCAATGTTAACACTGAAGTGATTAGTTAGAATCGGTATCTTCATTCCTTTTGATCCTAGACCGCGTCTCGCCATTGGAAGACGGGCAATTTTTTTCTTAACAGGTTCAGGAGGGGCCAGCTCCTCTGCTTTGAGAGGTACCACATCAGAGGGGACAACAGGAGGTGGAGGAGGCAATGACTCCTCCACCCCATTACCGTTACCATTTCCGTTTCCATCTGCCTCAAACGAATCCATATCCTACAGACACAAGGTCACAAGTATTAGATAAAACAGGAGTGTATATTATCAAAAAGAATTCAATAATTTATAAATGGCAAATATCTAAAAGACACTACATGGTAAACATATACAGCTAAAACAGCCACCACTGAAAATCACCGGCACCCTAAAAGGGAAAACATATAAAGCATGTGTTGGAAACTACAAAAAGGTAACTATAACTTGTTTGATGGCACTAGCATAACATGATTGCAACAAAAACAAGGAAAAAAATTAAACTTGGTAAATGTTCTTGTACTGCTATAAACATGCAACAATACAAATGCACTTGAAAGTATTAAATAGCCTCTAAGAAATCAACTTCACTAAATCAAAATATTGGAATAGACCACAATTTTGGGTAAATACCAAAACCTTTGAAAATGTGTTAACTATGACAGATTTTAAAAAGGAAAAACAGCAGTACTAGCTCACAGCTAAGACCGAATGTTAAAAAAAAAAAAACAATACCAAACATTAAACAATTACTGATCTAAAAAAGGGGCTAAAGTAAAGAGGTGAAAAAAGTCAAATAGAAAAAAATGTACCAAAATCAGCAAGTGGAGAAGTTACACAAACAGAGGAAAAACAACGCATTCAATGTACGGTCAACACTACTCAAATGCAGTACCACTGTACCAGAGACCAACATTGCAACAACAAAAATCTAGTTACAGAAAAATAATATTAAAAACTAAAAAGAACACCTCAAAAGCTAAATAATAACCAGTACTGAGTCAAGAGTCACCAAAAAAGTATAAAAATGTAAAAATTTCAAAACAATAAGCTTCATTTCTTAAACCTAATAAAGCAAATACCTTTTCAGTTCCAAATAAACAACAAAAATCACAAGATCGAAGCTGTAAACATGCATGCAACAACAACAACAAAATCTAAAACCCAGAAAAATAAAGGGTAACATGGTAAATTTTCATTTTTCAGAGAAAAATAAAATCAACAGTACAAAGAAGCTAAAGCAAAGAACCCATTTTATCCAAACAAATAATTACATTAAAACACAAAAATCAGAACAGTAATGCAGCATGCATGAACAAAACAAAAATTAAAATTTACACAAAAAAATATTAATAAATTTAGAAAATTCAATGGTTAGTTAAGTGACCTTTGAAATAAAATGGTTGAAAGAGAAAATTGGTAAGAGTACACTAGAAAAGAAGAAAGAACCAAAACCCTAAAATTTTACATACCCAGAAAAAAGTACAAAACACTCACACAGTAGTTTGTTTCTGAGTTATGAAAGCTCTTCAGAGTGAGTTTGCAATGTGTCAACGCTCTCTATCTCACTATTAAAAGGTGTGGTGTGATGTAATGCATTAATTACAGTACTTGTTCTCTACGGTGCAGTGCGGGAATGTTAGCCGTTGATTTTGTTGGTGGGATTTGATGGAGGGATGAGATTTAATCAGCGGTGTTGATGAGAACGATGCGCATTGCGCACGCGTTTGATGGGGGAAAGTGTAAGTGCGATGAAGTGTCTCGGGGTGTGCTCGTAATTTTGTCTATGTTGGGTTTCTACTTTCTACAATTTCGGAAATGACGGATTAGGCCAAAGATTCCTTTACTTTCCATTTCATAGATAATAAAAGTCTAAAAATTACTAATTGAATAAGGAAAGAGAAAATGGATAACCTATGATATGGGGGGTGGACCAACATAAATGTAAATGTGGTCCATAGAGTACATTCCTAAACAACATTGGATGCTCTATTTTTCAAACATTATGCCAGGAAATTATTTTATTTCTGAGGGAATTATGCTAGGAAAACTTCAACACTGTGTTATTTTACACACTATTCACATTTTATGATAAAGACTGAAACAATTTAACAATGGTTACACACACGAAAATAAAAGAAACGAGATAATGATAACAACAAGAACATGAAAAACGTAAAAAGAAATAACATGGGAGGGAATATTAGTGTAAGAAAAAACAGGGGTTGGAATAACTAAAACAAAAACAAGAGAAAAGATTTCATCAAAAAAAGAAAAAGAGAGAAAAAAAATATTGTAAAAGGTAGAAAGGAAAAGTAATGTATACCTTAAAACCAAAATAAGAAGAAAAAGAAATAGACAAGATATAAGTATATAGTACACTCTATCAGAAAGAGAGAAAAAAGTATATAGTACACATTTTAAACATTAATACATTCAAGTGTAAAAATTAATGTGTATAAATAGTTGATAGCTTGATTTCGTAAGCAAAGAAAAGAACTCCTTATCATGTATTTTACGAGAACATATGAATTATGTTTTTTTTAAAATATAATCATTTTCTCTATTATGCAACAAGTGTGTTGATTTTTCACATTGAAACTTGTAGTGTTTTTTATTTTATTTTTGAATAGGCAACTTAATAGAGTGCTTGCTTCATTTCTCATATAGGGATGACAATGAGTAGGATTCAAGTGACATATTATATCATCTATCCTCATGCAATTTGAAATATCAATATTCGCGTGGGTAGCAACTACAATAGGCATGTACACATGTCCACAGCTCATTTTAATTCAATTTGAAAACCATTCACTTTGACATAATCACATGTGCATTTTCACCCTTTAGAGAATCTGCGCACAAAGATCGGGATCATTTGATAGAAAACGGTGAAAATGATAAAAACATATATAAGAAAGTACACTTGGGCATAAAGAGTTGTATAACTCTTGCCTAAGGATCACAATTTTCCAATAGAGCTAATACGATAAGCATATCAGTCCCTCATGATAACTAGGGATGGCAAATATTCAAAGTCATGATTAATCATGAACATATTATATACTTACTGAGGGAATATGGATAGAAATTGAGTTAAAATATTAAACACAAATTCATATATGAATAGAATTAGTATTGTGTGAATTAAAAAAGGTGGAAGTCTTACATTAGATGGATCGCATTTAGTAGTATTTATATAGTGGGTGTGTCCCTCCAAGGGGTACATAATTATTTAGCGAAAAATATATATTTATATATTTTATTATCTACAAATGTTAAATTAAATAATTAATTTAAACATTATGATAAAGTGTTTTCTTAGTCACCGAGTTTTGCTAAAATATTTTGGTATGTAATCTGAAATATTTTGGTATGCAATCAATGTAGTTTGGTGCATGATTTGAAATATATTTTGATACATAATATAATGTATATTTTTCGCACTCAATATAATATATTTTGGTACTCAATTTAAGATATTTTTTAATTTGATATAATATGGGAATTACTTGATCTAATATATCAATTTAAGATAGTAGCACAATTACTTAGTATATGTTAATGTGTCAAATGTGAGTTAATGTTATACATTGGATGGAAGAGTACATTTTGAACAACATATAAGTGAGATGACCAAAATACCTAATGTCTTAAGGTTTTATGTGAAGATGTGGCGTCAATCTCATTTGTATAGTTGTTATTGACCTAATATGATCATCCAACTCAGTGAAGACTCACCCAAAAATCCCAACATTATGCCAACATTATGATAATTTATTTGTTAGTTTTTGGTTGTCTTGTTTAATTTTTTTATCTTAAATTAAACTTTAGTTATTTGAAGTCATTCTATTTCATGCTATATTTTTTATATTCAATCTCAACTACTTGAAATCCCTTCACTTTTAATCTTTGGTAAAATTTGACAGTAAAAAAAAGCATATGTGTGTTGTTGAGTTGACAAAATAAATGTTTGTTAGAAATTTTAAAATAACATGGCGTTTTTTTAGTTACTCTAATTTTTTGGTAAAATATTTACTCAAAAATCTCCAACACCTTAATCGAACCAGTAAAATTATCAGCAATTCACTATATTCTCTATAGGCTCACAAAAAAGCACACACTCCTTTTTTTCCTTATCATTCCTCTCATGTTCAAATTATTTTTTTATCTTCTTTTCTTTTCTAATTTATTTCGTAATTTCTCATGAAAGAAAGGAACATAAACCTCCCTCCATTAAATCACCACCAACCCACCTTTTTTACCAAATCACATACGCGGAGTCTCACACTTACAGGGAGAGATGTTAATAACGCCCCGGATTTTGATCCAAGACATTACGCCCAATTCATCCTCATTTTTCGAAAAACACTACTTTCTTTTTATTTCATCAATAATAAATTCTTAGCAAAACATATACAAATTTTTTTAACATAATTTAATTAAAATTCTTAAACTAATATCCTTCAAAAAAATTCTTCTAAAGTTACAATTCAATCAAAAACCCAATTTTGTCCCCGTGTACGCTTTCATCACATATCAAACTTCATATATCATATTTGGTACCTACAACATTATATTAATGTAAGGGTCATTTTCCTTATCCAAATTGGTTCATACTCAAAGCACAAGAACAATGTCATAAAATAGATAATATCAAAACTTATCAATCAAAAAGAATTAAGAAAAATACATTCAAGTCATATGTTTCAAAGTAAGGTTCACACACATCTTATTTGCAATAAAATAGTTTTAAGTCAATCATCACCCAAATGTATACAACAGACTCAATGCAATTATGCATAAGATGAATGTTCTTATAACTATATGATCCGGATATAATTCCCGCCACTAAGGCATCCACACAGAATATAATTGTAATCCCGTCACTAAGGCACCACACATATATATAATATTAACCCGCCACTAGGGCGATTACAGTCAAATATTAACGCATCATCAAACACACAACCAAAAGTCAATCATTTCATAAACTCACATTTTCGTCTTCCTCTTTTCTTTAATTCATCAAAAAAAATGTAACACTTCTTTTTCCAAAACCACAAAAACATATAAAGCATAATAATATAAAATATATCAATTCACACCACATTATCATACACAACTTTCATATAAAACATAATTAAGAATAATCACTTTTAGAAATGATTAAATTTTACCATGAAAATACATTTACGTTTTAATTATTTTTCTTTTTAAAAGATAGGAATTGCTACCAATATTTAATAATAGACACGTTTTCTCTCACTCCATGAATTATTTTGACGATCGGACCGTTGAAAATGAAGAATTGCATGTCTTGATCACGCTGTCCAAAAATTAGCCCAATCGAACGGTGAACGAAGGCGTAGTCGCAATTCTACGATGACAGGTTTGAGAAAAACGAAAATAGCTCCAATGAGACATCATTCTAGGACTACAGATTGACGTATGGAAGTAAACAAGATAAAAAGAACATAGAGTATACCTTAGACTTCAATGAATGTTGCGAGGGAATAGATTGGTGAACTTGGAAAATATTTATATACAAAATGGGAGATCATTGGAATATTGGAGATGTGTAGTCAAAGAATAGGAAGTAATGAAGAATATTGTGAGAGGGGATAATTTGTGTATGGTTATGTGGAAGGGAAGAGAGTTTGCTTTCTTAGTTTGGCTAATTATATTGATGGAAGAAACTGATTTTAATGTGTAACAGACCCAACTAATAAATCCAATGAATCAGAATATAGTGATTTTCATAACACGCTCATAATTCAACGTGTGAGAGAAAGGAATTAAAGGGTATGGCTTCAGCTTGGACAATGAAGAAAATGGGGATATATGCAAGCTAGTATTGATGGAAGGACATCATTGTCTTCTAGAAGAAAATAAAAGCAATTGTGATCTATGAAGACTCCATGATAAGAGTGTTGTTACAATAGGTTGGGTTTGAACTAGAACCGTCAAACACTCACTCCCTATATTGGTACACCAAAAACGTGTAACTTAACTAATATGATCATGTCAAAATAAAATAAAATAAACTAATTAATATAATACCAAAAAGGAACTTTAAAATAAATTACTAATAAAAATACATCATTAAGTGAATAGAATTAGATTAAAATAAATTATGTAAAGAATGATTATTTATTTTGTCACGTTGATTAATAAAAATAAATAGTTGGAATAAAATTCTAGTTAGTTTAACCTAATTTTTCTTAAATTTTTCACATATAAAATAAATTGTTCAACAACTTAAATGACAAATCAAACTATTTGTTTAAAATTACATGTATAAAATATCGGGATGTTACATCTTATATGAGTTAAAGTTCCAGATTAGATGCAAGAGAATATAGGAACAAACACATAAGTGAGATACCCCATATATCCAATGCCTTTAGGATTTTGATGAAGATGTGATGTTAATCTCGTCTGAGTAGTTGCTCTTAATCTAATGTGATTATGCAACTTAATTTACGCTCTCGCGAAAGTCCTAACATTACGATGAATTGTTTTCTTCGTTTTTGAATGTCATTTGCTTATTCCTTTATTTCTCATGAAAGAAGTGAAAAAGAAAACTCGTTGTATAAAACCACCATCAAACTACCTTTTTTAGCATGTTGTGCACTCATCTAATACGAAAAGCATAATAGTCACACATGATAACTAGGGATGGCAAATATTCAAAGACATGGTTAATCATAAACATATTATCTACTTACCGATGGAATATATGGGTGAAAATTGAGTTAAAAGACTAAACACAAATTCATATATTAGGTAGAACTAGTATTGTGTGAATTTAAAAAGTGGAAGTCCTACATAATTATGTACACTTAATAGTGTACATAATTATGTGAATAAAGTAAATATCAGCGAAAAATATATATTTTTATTTTGTGGTAAAATTTGACTATAGATAAAAGCATATGTGTATTGTTGAGTTGACAAAATAAATGTTTATTAGAAATTTAAAAATAACGTTGCGTTTTTTTAGTTAGTCTAATTTTTTGGTAAAATATTTACTCAAAAATCTCCAAGCCCTTAATCGTACCAGTAAAATTATCGGCAATTCACTATATTCTCTATACACTCACAGAAAAGCACACACTCATTTTTTTTATCTTCTTTTCTTTTTTCTTTTCTAATTTATTTCGTAACTTCCCATGAAAGAAAGGAACATAAACCTCCCTCCATTAAATCACCACCAACCCACCTTTTTTACCATGATATGTCTTCATCTAATTTTATTTGACTTTGTTACCAAATCACATATGCGGAGAGTCTCACACTTAAAGGAGAGATGTTTTTTTTTGAAGGAAAAAAGGGAGAGATGTTAATATGTCTTATATGAGTTAAAGTTCTAGATTAGATGCAAGAGAATATATGAACAAACATATAAGTGGGATAGCCCATATATCCAATGCCTTTAGAATTTTTGATGAAGATGTGATGTTAATCTCGCTTGAGTAGTCGCTCTTAGTCTAATGTGATTATCCAAGTCAATTTACGCTCTCGCGAAAGTCCTAACATTACGATGAACTGTTTTCTTCGTTTTTGAATGTCATTTGCTTAATCCTTTATTTCTCATGAAAGAAAGAGAAAAAACTCTTTGTATCAAACCACCACCAAACCACCTTTTTTAACATGTCGTGCATCCGTCTAATACGATAAGCATAACAGTCACTCATGATAACTAGGGATGGCAAATATTCAAAGGCATGGTTAATCATAAACATATTATATACTTACCGATGGAATATGGGTGGAAATTGAGTTAAAAGACTAAACACAAATTCATATATTGGGTAGAACTAGTATTGTGTGAATTTAGAAAAGTGAAAGTCCTGCATAATTATGTACACTTATTATGTGAATAAAGTAAATATTAGCGAAAAATATATATTTAAATCTTTTATTATTTGAAAATGTTAAATTAAATAATTAATTTAAACATTATTAAAAAGTGTTTTCTTAGTCCCCGTGTTTTGCTAAAATATTTTGGTGTGCAATCTGAAATATTTTGGTATGCAATCAATGTAGTTTGGTGCATGACTTAAAATATATTTTGATACATATATATTTTTCACGCTCAATATAATATATTTTGGTACTCAATTTAAGATATTTTTGAATTTGATCTAATATGTGAATTACTTGTTCCCAAAGTAATATGATTACTAGTTCTCAAAGTTTCTCACATATTAGTTGTGAATTTTCTCAATTAGTTGTAAAAAAATTCTATAAAAATAAACAAATATGGAAGAGTTCAGATATCACTAAAAAAAACAATAGTATCAAACCATATTTATTCAAGTAGACAGGGAGCAGATATGGAAGAGTTGAGATACGAAAATGATACTGCACTACATGTAGAAAGTAACCACACAACCTTTTACCATTAATATCGAACCGTAGTTATATATATTGACATTTATCTTCAACATAATGTTACCCAAATATTGATCATTGACCCTTAGAGGATACATGCACTAATTAACGATTCCAAAATCAGCAAAAAAATTCCTTCTTCCATGGCCTTCGAATGTCGAAAAATAATTCCAAAATCAGTATTGGAAAATTGCTTAGGCATATATACATAAGATACAATACCATCAACTTACCAACCATAAATATCACAATTTTTCCGATCAGGAAGCTAATAGAGAAGGAATTGAGGAGCACCAGGAAGTTTAGACCGATGTCCTCAAACATCTTCTCCACTCTAACCATTGGTGGGGCTCGTCCAAACTAAGGATTTTAGACGAGCTCCACCTATGGTCAGAGTGAAGAAAATGTTTGAGGACGTTCAGTCCAAACTTCCCGAGGCTTCTCAATTCCTTCTCTGTTAGCTTCCTGATCGGAAAAACTGTGATATTTATGGTTAGTAAATTGATGGTATTGTATCTTATGTATATATGCCTAAGCAATTTTCCAATGTTGAGTATGAAATTAAGCAATTTTCCAGCATTGATTTTGAAATTATTCTTTGGCAACCAAGGGCCATGGGAAAAAGAAGAATCTTGCTAATTTTGAAACATTAATCGGTACATGTGTCTCTCTAAGAGTCAATGACCAATATTTGACCAAAAAATATTTTTAAGATCATTCTTATTATACCGAAAAAGGGACTATGATCTTAAAATATTATTTATTATGAACGAACATAAATTATCGAATGAATTATGCTCTTAAGACCATTCTTAAATACGAATGGGCATTATACCGAATATGGACTAATGTTTTAAGAACACTCTTAATTCCAAATTGACATAAAAAAGAGATAAGGAGAAGAATAGTTAACACAAGCTGGAGGGAGAAGAGAGAAAGAGTTATCGACAACTCAATAAAACTCTTTGGTGTGTGGAATGCACTATGTAAGTTCTCTATTTGTAGAGAAAATTCACAACTATTAAGTGAGAAACTTTGGGAACAAGTAATACATTACTTTGAGATTAAGTAATTCACATATTAGATCTAGTACAAAAGCATCTCAATTGAGTACCAAAATTTATTATGTTGAGTACAAAAATATATTATATTATGCACCAAAATATATTTGAGATTATGCACCAAAATATATTAGAATGCATACCAAAATATTTCAGATTGCGTTCCAATTTTTTTTAGCAAAGCTTGGGACTAAGAAAACACTTTCTAATAATGATTAAATTATTTTTTATTTTTTTTGTTGAAGGTGGATTTGCTGTGGTTCGCAAAGGAATCTAGTGGTGCTTAAGCAGATCTTGATTTCTCAAGGGAAGTTCACGTTTTGAGCTGTGCACATTACATAAATGTCCTATTTGTTGATAGGATTTTGTTCAACGAGTAATGTGAGTATATGTATATTAGTCTATGAATATATATGTAATGGATTATTGGATCTATGCTTACATGATACATGATTCTCTAAAAGCACATATGCCTCTAGAATTAGTAGGGACGATCAACAAGTGTACTTTCTCCAATCACATTTATAAGCAAAAAAACTAATTTTTAAATTCATTGAATACCTAATATATTTGGTATATATTTGGCTTGATAGACCTAAAACACTTTTTTTTGTTGCTTGAAGATAAACCTATACTTATGCTATGCTATAAAGCTTTTCTTGTGGCCTAAAGGCAGACCTCTTTATGCTATGTTTGGAACCACGTCAAGAAACTCCATTAGCATTAGGGCGCGGTTTAGACGGTGTCGTAGTTTTGAAATGTGGAACCAAACACTCGCTTAGCAAAATAGATTTCTTAAAATAGCACGGCTTGACCTGACATGTCCATGTCGATCGACAATCCATAAACATGACTTTGTGCCTTTAACAATTTAATTATGTTTCATATTTAAATTTAAATCTACATCATAATTTATGGAATTAACAAACTAAGTACACATTAAATTTAGCCTCAATGCCCTTCATAGCAAAGTCTAAACAGATGCAATAATCAAACAATTTTTCAAGAATTTGTAGATGGCAACTATAAGCAGCAGAAAAATAGGAAAAATGAAGCACCCTAAGAAGCAGGGCCATTATGTAACCTATTAGCAAAAGCAAATTTTATAGGATAATGATTGAATAGACGAGCAACTTCGTAATACACTTTAAACTTGATTCTTAAGGAACTTCATGCACTTGCAAGTAGAATGAAGTATTGAATAAAAATTATCCACATTTGTATAATAACGCATAAATGAAAAGAATAACTATGGAACATGTAGAGTAAGACCCTAAGACTAATGTTGTCAAATGTATTGCTAATCTTTTTTAATGACAACTTCCTTGTGTGTAACCGAATTAACAACGACACTGAAAAAAAATTAAGAGCGTGTCAATTTTGTGTCTGTTTGTAGGGCGAATGTTCAACTCTTGTTTTTTGTTATCAGTTCGATCAATAAACAGGATATTAATAGTTTGTGTTGGTTTTGATGCTATGAGAGATGAAGTTTCCATTATGCAAGCCTTAGTCTCTTGTTATCCTTTAATTAAAGAAAAACATAATGACTACATACAAACATATATTTGCATAAGAACATACTTCTGAATTAGATTAAATTTTACATAATAAAAAAAACACTTTAATCATTATTCAAATATATCACACAATGAAAGATATATGTTCATACCACCAAAATTGAATTGCATTAATTCACACCAGGAATTTCCCAAATTAATAATTATTAGCTTAGATTGTAAGGACATTATATAATATATGCAGACGTTGGGGTTCAAACCCCGAACACTTAAGGTGAATTTCTAATCTCTAGACTACTTGACCAAAATAATAATAATGATAAAAATAATATGATCAATCTGTAATGAAAATTGTATTCTCATAAACAATGGGGCTTTCCATAAGCAAAATGGTTTGTTATGTAGTGCATCTGCTCCTTTTCTACAGTTCCTCCTGCTACAACAAGTTATATGAATGGTCCTGTAACAAATAAAACAGAATTATGGATACCAATATTATATGCACAAAGGGTGCTGATAAAATCATATGAATAGCATATAAGTTAATTTAGAACAACATTGAATGTAGAAATGTTTTTATCCCTTACCTTTGATTAGCTTGTTGAAGCCTATTCATTCTTCATAATCATATGAATAATAGCCTTAGACTTATCCTCTTCAACCATCTCCCTAAGTATATTATCTTAAATCTTCTCAGCTTGCCATTTAGAAGGATCTTCAACAAACACCTCACTAAAAATCAAGCAAGAAACCCACTCTTTCCAAGTAGTTGTTCAATACTTATCTTCCTCCATTGATCCACAACTGATACAGATGAACCATTTTCAGTTGACTCGGACGAAAAGTGTGCACAATAGCTTGCTTTGTTTCCGAAGGAATCCACTCAGAATCCAAAAAAATCACTCTAGAAGCTGCTGTTAAACTAATACCTTCAGCGCAAGCATTGATTGAAGCAACAAGTATCTTCGAACTGCTGCAATGATCTTCAAATTTACCTATCACTTCCCTCTTTCAAACAAATCTAGTTCGCAGTTAGTAACAGAATCTCTTTGCCATTTTGCCAATGAAAATACTTTTCAAATAACTATAAAAACCTCACAGGTGCAAGGTCGTGGAAAAGATAAGAACCTTTTCATTTTTCACCACATGTGCGATTAGTCTCAGAGCAAATCTTACTTTGGAACCTTTTCTCAAATCAAATTTGCATCCTTCCAGTCTCTTCAATTCTTTTTTGGCGAAAACTTAGCTGCATGTGCTGCTTCTGCTTTGATCAACCATGAATGTGTCGGTCCGAGTGTTATCAAAAGATCAACTTCAAGAGGGTAACCAATTCAACAACAACAACCAAGCCATTTTTCACTAAGTGGGGTCGGCTTGAGGGTAACAAATACACTCAACTATTTTCTTCTGCAGTTTCTGTAAAATCTCATGCTGTTCATCGGATGTATTCATGAGCAGTGTATATATTTGTAAACCAGGAAGAGTATTTGAAGAATTTCCATTGTCATAAACATCGATGAAACTACTCATGATTTTTCACAGCACATATAGACCCTGCATTTTGGCTCATCAATATCTGAGCTAGTTTTCTTTGCAATGCTGTCCAAGAAGAATCTCCTCTCCCGCACCTCGAGCAAATGCTGCGCTTTATTCGCTATTTTGCCTCTCCTGTATTTAGGATCTAACTCTTGTAGAACTTAGTGAACAAATTTCGGCCTAAACTGATACTCAGCATGTATTCAATAACTATAGCAAAGTATGCTCATTTTACTATATATTTGGCAGTAAAACTGATAAGACACCTAGGCAAGGAACCTTCTAGAAGATTGTAGAAACATAAAGAATGAGAGTTAGCTGGCACTTTCCTTGATTTTAGGGACTATTATGTTATAAGAGGGAGGGAAGGGCAGTTTGTAACTCATGGATGAATATTAAAGTTGTTAGAAGAGTTTCTCTCTGGTTAGGAGCTATGCTCTGGATTAGGAGTCTCCGACTCTGGTTTATCTCTTTCATTTTCTACTATTCCACCATTGTATAGCTTTGAGCTCATCTTTCTCATTCAATAATACTCATATTTCACTGTTGATTTTACGGTTTACCGGCTCAATAGTATAAGTAAGAAACTGGACTTTTCCATTCTTGTCTAGCTGAGGAAACTGGACTTTTCCATTCTTGTCTAGCTGAGGTTTTCCAGACTTATCCCTGTTGACCATATCTTTTGCATTCCCATGGTCAGCAGTGACTAGATAAATTGCACCCACTAGCTCAATTGCATCAAGAAACATCTGCAATTACATATATAAATACACAGTATCGATGCAATTATTTAGCCTTCACAATAGGGGAATAACCCATAAAATGAAAGAATTGGACTATATTTAATCACAGCACTGCATTTTAATCACTGTCAGAGAAGAAATTCATGAGCAACAATGATAGATATCATTTAAAAGCAAACATTTTAGATAATGCAGAGCGCCTGAGGTTAAAAAAACTACTGTCAAGATGGGTTATTTTTGCAAACTCAGCAAGTTAATTGAAACTCAACTTTGCATCCAAATTGTGCAAATTTATATTAAACTTACTGTTGAAAAAAACTTACCAACACTTAAGAGTGACACCTTACAAAGTTAATAATCGGTAAAGGCTAATAAACTACTATGATTATGCAGGAGAGGTATCTCAAACATCTACAGTGGCATGTCTAAGTCATTCACAAGCCTAGCTGATTTTGTCACAACCCCATCAGTGAAAGACATTGTGAAACCAGAGAATGCTTACCCATTTTCATGGCTTTCAATCATGTTTGGAACAAGAAAGAAGTGAAGCACGAAGACATCCAAGTATCCAACACTGTAAAATTGGGAAGGATTAATAGTTATTCAAACTACATCACCCTGACACCAATCATATAACAGAAATTCCATATACCATTCACATAATACAAATTCCATACAAAGGTATGCATAGTAAATTTCGCCAAACAATTTTATCGATAAACTTCAAAACTGTGATTTTATTTGCAGCTTAACTGCATAACTTTGATTAAAATTTCGATTGAGTGTATTTCTTTCGAAAGCATTGTGCTCGAGAATATAAAATAAGTGCTCATGAAATAATGCAGATTTTTTCAAAGACCTCAGAGATTATTCTTGCTTACATTAGCCTTCTATAATTCATAATGTTATCACCTGATACACATGGTCTCTCTGTGGCATTAAGTAAGTTTACACTAATACTACTTTTCCAGCTTATAACACTCATCAAGTAAAATGATACATAAACTACTCCAAGGGTTTTGTACAAAGTTATAATTAAGTTACACCGACACTTTTCTAACCAAAACAAAAAATTTCTGCACTAAGGTTTCCAAGGAGGAAATACGGCAAACTGCCATTTCCATAGCTCACTCAGCAAGAAAATCCACAACTCTTGCTGTCATAGTTTCCTCATCCACCAAATTGTCCAAAGATGCTTGTCTTATGAATAACATTGAGCATCCTATGCAAATGCAGTTTGCTGTTGAAGATCTTGAAGCCAATCAGAAGGCCACCAATCTGGTTTACTAGCGACAACCTTAACATCCTCTTGTCCTTGAATGGACAAGGAAGTGGATCCCTTTAGAGCTTCCTCCAGCCGCAACAGGCCCATCCCACGACATCCCAGGGCAGTAGTCACTAAACCGGCTTTTTTCCCAGATGCCGTGTTTATTACTTCTGAGCCAGGAACGACCTTGTTTATGATTTCTGGATTATCAGGAATACAAAGGCTCAGAGTTCATTTACCATTATATTAAGTCAAGCAATATATATCATAATAGTTACTAAAGACGACAAACTACTAATTACCTTTCCCATTATTATCTTGAAACCTTAGAGGAACTATACGCTTCCGAATCACCCCTCTGTGGTGTGTGCGAGCTATGAGTTCTTGTCCCACATAGCAACCTTTGTCAAAGCTGATTGCATTAAGGCCTACAATATTATACTCAAGTGGCATTGCTTCACCTGAACACGATCAATTAAACAAGATTGTCAGACTCAGAAGTACCCACTCTTCTTCTAAGGAGTTTGTTAGAAGGAAGAATTATGAACCTTTTGGAATCTCGATTGATCCTTCTGCTACTCCATTCTCCATTCTCCACATGAGGTAATTCTGTTCATCAGTCTCTTTGTCAGCCTCAATTAGAGGTGCTGAAACACAAAGGAATCATTAAGACCAAATTAAGACCATATATATCTATAAAAGATTGCATACAAAAAAAAAAAACCTAAAATGAGCAAAAGGGGTTGATACTAACGAATGATATTTGATGGGAAGATCCCTCTGAAGCCAAGACAGGCCAATCTGGGATCCTTAAACCATTGCCAGCCAAGATTACCACCCTGAGAAGATGACATTGCAGCACCATCCTCACCAGCTCCCCACCCAACAGAGGCTGCTTCCGGTTCTTCTACATCCGAGGAATTCTCAGAAAGCCCAGAACCATAACGCTGCCAACACGAGAATTCACTAGCAACATTATCAATCTCAACCTTCGACCTCAGCCGGTATCTGCAGCACTAATAACTTCAGGGTCTCCACGACTAAATCTCAGAAATAAGAAACAAAAAGCAGTAAAGGTAACGTAAGGTGCTGTCTACAATGCTAAGGAAAGAATCATATTATATCAATGAATCTATTTTATTTTATTTTTATTTTGAACTGCTGATTTCATATATAGACAAGAAGGGCAAAAGATTGGAAAAAATAAAGGGAAGAACCAACAAATAACACAGGGAACAAAAAGCAATGGGAAAAAGTAAAGGGGATACCAACTAACAGAAACACATCAACACCAGAAACCGTGGTCAAAAAGCAGGACAACCCACACTACTTGCCTAACCAACCGATAAACACCAGTGCACACAACAGTAACAAACACAAACCACTGCACTGCCACACACGCAGTGCACCTCAACACAGATCAAGCCGAACGCCTGAAGAAGATTCAACACTGCAGTCCACCTCTCTATCTCCGAGGATCGAAAAAGCAAAATCTGCCCTACTTCTCTATCGCACCACCCCCTCTACTCTGCTTATGACACTACGGTAGAAGCAAACTACCTCAAGAAGCAAAGCACATGATTCCAACATCATTCGTAGAAGAGACATGAATTCTATCAACACCATTCTTAGCCATCCTACTAAGGAATCACCTCCAAGATACCTCTGTAATCCTATCGACCACTTCTTCCAGCAAAAACGACCGATTATAATTTTTTTTTACCATTTCTAATACTCCACAACATCCACACCGTAGTACGCCAAACCAAAATCATACCTCTCCTTACCACTTTATCAGAGCATGATTCAATCATTAAGTCACAGAGAGTAAACAAATTGAGAGGCAAAACAATCACCAACCCCAGTCATCTAAACACATGCTACCAAATTCCCCTCGCCACATCACAATGTAACACCGACTCTACTGACCCATCACACAGAGAACACAGGTCTTTATTCCCTTCTAAACTGATTCCCCTTCTTCTGAGATTCACAAGAAGGTGCCGGGCTCCCCCAAACACTTTTTAAAGCCAGCAATTCAACCTGATGCAAGATTGTTCTAGGACCATTGAGAGCAGAGACAAATTCATAAGTAGACTTAGCCGTGAACTTTCCTTCAGACTCAAGAACCCATCTCCACATATCTTCCGAATCCTTCAGACTCAAATTCACCCAATGTATTTTCTTCGTCCCCGTCCCTCCAATCTATTTATTAATCTATCTTTCTTACTAATAACTCTATTTATCAATATACCTTCTATTACTAATACTAATTCCTAATAAGAAAATTTTGTTTTTGCTCTACATCTTGTTATCACTCATCACCTCCTTAAATTAATTAATTAACACACGAAGTTGTTCATATAAGCTGTATTTTAGATTATTTTCACAGTTTCTCCAAGACCTATCACGAAAACAACTTATAACTAATAAGAAAACAATTATACTTTATTTTTAATTTCATTCTATAGAAATAGCTTATAGATAAGTTGCTTATCCAAATAGGGCCAAGAGTAGTTTAAGCTAAATGAAAGTAATGGAACTATTCTAAGTTCAGGTAGATAGCAATGATCCACTATCTAATTGGTAATTGGTAAAAATAAATACAAATGCAAATTAAAACATGAAATGACACAGAACAGATAAACAAGTGAAACTCACTTGGTGAAAGTTGCCAACAGCTCATCCAAAACAGAAGCATCAACATCAGCAAATAATTCAAACGGCTGATTCGGTTCAGAAGCAGGTCCAGTTCCAGTGCTATCAAGCTTAGTATCTTTACTCGGCGGTTTATAGAGAAAGAGGTCATAGAGAAATCTACCTTGAGGTGTTAACAACGCAGCATAGATAGGTGGAATCGAAGTGGCGGGAACATTAGGTGTAGGAAAATTGGCGGTTTTATCGCCGAGAGAATCGCCGAATTTGCGAATATCGTTGGTTAAGAGGCCTTGAAGGAATTTAATGGTGTCGGGTCCTCGGAATCGAATGACAGAGCGGGATTTTATGAGGGAAGCGACGGGACCGGAGGTTTGGAGTTTGGTTTGGTGAATTGTTCTGGTTAAGTGTTTGGAGAATGATGATAATGCACGATTCATTGCTGTAAGGTTTGGTTTTCGTTTTTGGAATTTTGAAAAGAGTAATAGTAATGTTGCGAAGAAGAAGATGATGATGAAGAATATAGTGATGATGTTGTTTTGGGTTTACGAAATGAGTTGAAGAACACGTGGTTAGTTAGTAGATTTACACGTTGGGTTAGCGAGCGCTAGGTGTTTGATGAAAGTTGAGTCAGAAATCCACTCATCCGAACATCGTTCCCGAACTTGCAAGCATCAATTAAAATCGTTTTCAAATTTTGCGAAATATCAATTTCGTTTTTAAATTTGTAAAATGTCAATCAATTTCGTCCTTCAAATTAACTGTGTTGTCAACGGAATTGACGTGGCTGTTAACCTCTCACATGGACTGTCATGTCAGACGCCACCACACAAGCAGGGACTAATATGACCGATTGTAACCAACATTTTCAAGGACTAATTTGGCTGATTTGCAGAAAATGTAAGAATATCATCTTCCTCAACGTCTCTCTTCCTCAATGGCTATTTCTTCCTAATTTGAGCTTAGGTTGATTAAGTTTTTGATAGTCACGGTTTGCTTGTTTGAGTTTATGAACATGCTTCTGAATTGTACTAGACATGTGTAATGTTGTAATGAAAAGAGGTTGAATATGAATCTTTATGTAACCTTTATGTCAAAATATTTACATCAGATTAGTACTTAAATTTTATGGCTATCCATCAATCGATCCCTAGATTATGTTAAAAAAAATCAAATCAGTCCTTGAATTATATAACTAACTATCAGTTTGGTTCTTAAAAGGTAAGCTTTTTCAGAACAAAATACAAAACACAGAAAACACAACTGATCTTTGCAGCATTTACAACATTTGCAGCATCAAAACTTCCACCATTTGCAGCATCAACATTTTATGCATTTCCATCATTATCAGCATCAACATTTTCAGCATTTCCATCATTACAAGCATCAACATTTTCTACATTTCCACCATTACCAAATATAGTAACCAACCAGAACAAAAATCATCTTTTTATTTTTTAAACCGAAAACCCTAATAAGACTAATCTAAACAACCAAAAAAAACTCAAAACTTGAAAACAAAATCATTAAAACTAAAAACGAAAAAAAAGGCAAAAAAATGGTGAAAACGAACAGGAGGAGAAGGTGAGATGGACGTGAGGATTACCTTAACCAAAGACCGTTTTGTTCTTCAAAAACCCACCGTTGATCGGCGACGATGATGATTATTTTGGAGAGGAGAAGGTGATGAAGGTTTTAGTGGGAAGGAGAAAGGTTGCAGACTGTTTTGATGGGTATGACTGAAATCTGAGGAAGGTAAGGATAAAACAGGGGTAAAAATGAAAATGAATTTTTTGCGTTTCCATCAATTTAGTTCTTGTACATGTGGCTTCCTTTTTGACACGTGTACAAGACAACACAACATGCAGGGAGCCAGCTCAGCATCAGGTAGCACTTGGGTGACATAGAGTTGGGTGACATTGGCCATCACAATGTCACAATGCTTGTGAAAAAGAGAGAAACGCAAGCATTGTGACATTGTGATTGACCAATTTCACCAATGTCACCCAACTCTATGTCACCGAACTGCTATCCCTCATCGTCACTAACGGACCTTTTGGACGAAGGGACCATTTTGATGGACGTGAGAGAAATTCAGGGACGAAATTGATATTTCACAAAATTTGAGGATGATTTTTGTAGATGCTTGCAAATTTAGGGACGAAGTTGATGATTCACTCATTATTTATTTTTAAGAAAACAATACGTATTTTGCAATTTTTGTCAAAAATAAATAAATAAGTATTTTGCAATAAAGTATCAATTTTTCATTCTAATTTTGTTCTCAACATAAGTAATATTTCTACCTTCTTAAAAAAAGAAGAAGTAATATTTCTACCACTCGATAGCAAAGCTACTTTATCCCACTATTTATTTGACAATGATTGAATTCAAAAAGTTATGGAAGATAGTAATGTAATTAAATTGTTGAGTCCATTAAATTATTTACTCCCTCCGTTTTAAAATGAATATCGTTTAAGATTTTTACACATATATTAAGAAATACATTAATTAAAAGAAAAAGAGATGTTATTTTACCAAATTATTCTAATCGACTATTGATTTGTTTTTCACTAAAGAGAAAATAATATTTTGGAAGTAGTGTATATAATATTAATTAAAGAGTATAATTGTAAAGAAAAAAAAAATTATTGCATTGGAAACTGAAAGTCACATTCATTTTAAAACAATTTTTTTTTGCTAAAACGATATTCATTTTAAAACGAAGAATGTATTCTTTTTCTTAATCTTTATAAAAAAAACCCTATCATTCATAGTTTTAAAACTCGGCTCGGTCATCAACTCGGCAGGGGTACTGGGCCACTGGGTCAATGGTCGAACCACTGAGTCATTGGTCGAACCGCATGACTGAACCGGAACCACTCGGATGATTCGGTTAGATGACTCAGTCTTAGATTAAATTTATATAGTTATTTAACCGGATTAAATCTGATTGAATCAGATTGACTCGGTCACTTTAAAAACTAAAATAATGATACCTGTAAAATAAAAAAAAATCTATCCAACAGAGGAATGACACAAAGCCAAATGAAAAAACAGAGGAATTTACTATTGCTACAAGAATGTGAAGATAGTGACATAATAACATGAAGAAAAAAAATCAAAACATTAAAAAGTAATGAAGTTACTTTTGTGTGTGAAACATGTTGAACAGAAGCAGATGATCGATCATATACATCATAACAACATCAGTTTCAACATTATAACATGAAATTATGAAACAATCAGATTAAATGATGAAAATAAATAAATCAAAATAAGAAATCAACAATAAATCAATTAGTAATAACTAAAAAGAAGCAAAGAAGAACAATCTGAAAAAAGGGTTTTCAGTTTTCAGCTTCGTATCTGAGTGGAGCGACGACGACGGCGGCTGATAAGTGCCAGGAAGTAGTAATTCTAATGAAGATTTATGGCATTTTTGTAACTTATTTTGCAAGTTATTAAGGAAAAAGCCGAGAGATAATTGACTTTAATCCTTTTAAGCTTTATCTATCTTACTTTACCTAATTTTGCAGGAAACTTACCCAAGGCACTGAGCAAAGATGGAAAACAAGTAACAAAGTGCAACAAGGCCAAAAATAAGCAGAACAACAGGTTTGCTCGCCCTCAACTCGCCCTCAACTCGCCATGGCGAGTTAGCAAAGAAAAAAATAGGCAGAGAGGCACATTTGCTCGCCACCAGCTCGCACCCTACTCGCCATGGTGAGTTAACAAAGGAAAAAATAGGCAGAAGCTCATGTTTGCTCGCCATGGCGAGTGAAGTTACTTGGGAGGCGAGCAAGGGCGGTTAAAACTCCCCAGGGTGACGTGGCACAAACCCAATGGGGAAGAAACCTCAACTCGCCATGGCGAGCAGAAGAACTCGCGAGGCGAGTTGATGCAGATGGAAAAGCTTATAAATAGAGCCCTTGATCATTTCTTGATGGCATGCTTTTATTTACAGAAAAATACATAGATACTTAGAAAGAGAGAGATAGGGTTTGGTCTTCATAGAGTGAGAGTGATAGAAGTTTGATTCTTCCACATTTGGTGAGAAATCACAAAGTTGTAATGAATCTTTCCCTTTCAATTCATTCTTGCAAGGCTTCCATGACAATGAGAAGCTAAATCTCCATTGTTGGAATTAGAGGTACTTGATCTAAGCTAATCATGTAATCAATTGATCTATAAATGTATGGTTCTAGCATTTGATTTGATATTGAG
>Ga0315914_1000982_pt1 | contig 40440 bp, 28 predicted proteins | sample MpolenodulesMG_FD_203920 | JGI IMG/M metagenome (GOLD analysis project Ga0315914, IMG submission 203920) | Medicago polymorpha root nodule microbial communities from Los Angeles, California, United States - elongated nodules | ecosystem: Host-associated > Plants > Roots > Nodule | place: USA...
TTAATAAATAGTAACTTTACTCTATTTATAATTTAAATGTAGTGTGATATCCCGTTTTACGTTGGAAACTCTGATTATTTGTATTATTTACATTGTTGGAAAAACGGGGTGTTACATTGGTTGGGGCACTACATTTGATCACATTCCAGTAATCAGAAATAGTTAAGAAAACATCGTACAAGATGTTATAGAACCTCAAAGAGGTAAGAAATCAAGATTTGCTAAAGAGTATGAACCCGTTATATGTCCTATCTATTGGAAAAGGATCCATTATTCGTTAAAGAAGCTTTGTTGCTAATTCACGGAAAGAAGCAATAAACGATGAAAGTTGCTTTCCTTAGTTGTTGTTCATAACTTGCTAGTACACCAAATGGACATGAAAGCTGCTTTTTTAAAAGGTGAACTAGAAGAAGAAATCGCGATATGGAACAACCTAAATGTTTTGTGATTCATGGACAAGAAAACAAGGTATAAATCTCTGTATAGTCTAAAACATGCTCATATGGAATGACATGATAAAATTGACAATATAATGGTATCGAATGATTATAAAGCGAATAAATATAATATTAAATTAATAAATATCATTAACGGTCTCCATGCATTTAACTCGGTTGGTATGAACACATAATATATACAACGGTTGAGATCAGAATGCCGGATGCCTTACATATTCACTTTAAGAGGAGAAAAATGTCCGGAAAAACTTTCAAATAATATTTAATAATTTATTAGTTACTTTACAAAAAAGGAAATGCTAACTAGTGCCCCCGGAGCACTGATCAAGGGTCTTAAATGGTAACTTTTTATAAAAGTTTGTGTAATCAGTGCATTGGAAATTAAAAATTTTGACATTTATAAAGAATAATTTCTTAATTTAGCATGCTTAAAGAGTGACCCGGGGGCACTCGTTAACAAAACCCTTACAAAAAATAATCATATCATTTGTGTTCAACACTAAATTAATAATTAATAATGATAAATATAAACAAAATTTTGAATATATTAAATGATTATAAAAAAAAAATTTATACCTTAACAATTGAAAAAAAAATTTAACTTTTTAATTTTAAAGTTTAAGGTGTCAAAATACTTGACATAGTTATCTAATAGAGTTTAATGGCGGAGGGTTGACAGTCTAAAAGAACTTTGCACACATGATTTATTAAAATATTCATAATTGCCACATAAATTAAAAAAATTATTTGATGTGACAATTCTAAATGTTTTTATTGGTCGTGTGTGCAAAATTATTTTGAATCGCCAACTCCACCACCATTAAACTCTACTTTCTCCGATCACATTTATAAGCAAAAAAAAAAAACTTTTTTATGTTCATTGAATATATAAATACATTAGGTATTGAATGAATCTAAAAAATACATTTTTGCTTATAAATGTGATGGGAGGATCTATTAACTCCGATGATCACATTAATTTTTTTTCAATGTTTTATAAAGTAGTCAATGTTCACATTAATTTTTTTCAATGCTTTAGTCAATGTTTACATTAACTTTTTTCAATGCTTTATAAAGTAGTCAATATTCACATTAATGTATAGTGGGTTGTAAGGTGAGGGCTGCCAATTTCTAAGCAATGTGAGAAGAAATGGATACAATGGAAGTGAGGTACGTGACAATTGCTTCCCCCTCTCTTGTCTATTACTTGTATTCATTTATATGATTTTTTTTATTAAATATTGATGCATTGTTAGTGTAAAAATGGTATACAGTAAATAAATTGCAACCAATTGTCATATTTAATAATCTAAAAATAATGATCGATTGACAGTGTACAAAATCTTTACATTTGACAGTATATATGAATTCAATTAGTTGTTTTTTTTTTGGTTTTATCTTCTATTGTACGGCTAAATCTTGATTCAGTTCAACTATTATATACAATAGCAGGGTTAAAATGCAGAGGTTTTATTGAATACCAAGAAGGAATTCAAGTAAATTTGTGAACATGACTATCAATTAGATGAAGAAAATGGAATATACGCCTTAGATGCGGTTTGTGGAAACCGAGGTACGAGAATATACATATAAATTTAGTCCCTTATTTGGTTATATATGTTTTTTTAAGGATGGTTATATATTGTCTGCTGCAATTTTAAATAGCGGCTACAACATAGTGAAATTTGAACAAATCACCATTCTTTTAAGATTCACTATTTTTTTTGGACAATCAAAAATGGATTAAGATTCACTATTTAATAACAAATGTTCCCAATATGAATCTACTTAATAACTTAATCTATATATAATGATAGGTGTAAAGTGGCGTAGGAGGAGAAACAATGAAGTGGAGAAGATAATAATGAACAAAAATCATAGCAAAAATTTGATGAAGATGATGATATGTACTCAACTCATGCTACTGATCCTGATGAACTAATATCTAAAGAAAATGACAAAGTTTGGAAATTGATTCAAGAAATGTGTTTGTTTCAAGTGCAGCAAATTTATTCTTAGGAATAACATTCCTTAGAATATAAAGATTGAAATTTTATTTTAAGGTATTTAGAAAAAAGATGTTTCGTTAACATTATAATATTCTAAGGAACCTTAAAAATAGAGAATATAATAGGTAATTACACATAATTTTATTTCCATCTCCATCGGAACTTTATTCCAACCATTTTCTTTGGGAAAACTTTTCTATTCCCAGGAACATTTTATAATAAAATTTAGTAAACTTGTAACAATCATAGACATATGCATTTTTATGATTTTATTCCCAGGAATCTACAAATATAACTTGAAACAAACACACTCTTGTAATGCAGACCAAAATAAAGTTTTTGAATTTCTTTGGCAAAACATTAGTGGTTCAATGGAACCATCATTCATGAAAGAAAAATCCAAAGCAAACGGTTATGTTATGTTATAACCACCGTTTGTTTTGGATTTTTCTTTCATGAGTGATTGTTCCATTGAGCAATGTTTTGCCAAAGAAATTCAAAAACTTTTTTCTGGTGTGCATGCATCTTACCTTTGATTTCTTGAATCAATTTCGGAACATTGAAATTTTGCTTAGATATTAGTTCATCAGGATCAGTAGCCTTGTCAATCAATGCTTGCGCTGAAGGTATTAGTTCAACAGCTGCTTCTAGACTGATTTTTTTTTTTTTTTTTGGATTCTGAGTGGAATCTTTCAAAAACAAAGCAAGCTATTGTGCACACTTTTCTTCTGGGTCAACAGAAAATGGTTTATGTGTATGAGTTATTGACGGCTGGATCAATGAACTGAATGGAGGAAGATAAGTATAGAAAAACTACCTGGGAAGCGTGCATTTCTTGCATGATTTTTAGTGCGGAGTTTGTTAAGGATCCTTCTAAATAAAAAGCTGAGAAGAATGAAGATGATATACTTAGGGATATGGTTGAAGAGAATAAGTCTAAAGCTATTCATATGATTATGAAGAATGAAAAGGCTTCAACAAGCTAATAAAAGGTGAGGGAAAAAACATTTCTACATTGAATGTTGTTCTAAATTAACTTATATGCTATTCGAATGATTTTATCAGATCAGCACCCTTTGTGCAGATAAATATTTGTATCCATCACTGTTTTATTTGTTACAGGACCATTCATAAAGCTTGTAGTAGCAGGAGGAACAACAGGAAAGGAGTAAAGGTACTTCTTAATAAGCCATTTTGCTTATGTAAAGATACACCAGCTGAGGTCAAAGAGTGTGCCATTAAAATCTAATACACTCAACCATGGTAATAATAACGTATCCATCCTTTCATTTTGTATTTGTTTTTGCTATACATATATGTTGCATTTAAGTTACGATATTTGCTTGCTAGTGTAGTGATATATGTAATCACAACGGTATACCCTAACCCTAATTCTGTATTCCTTTTGCAGGAACCTACCTGCTATGGATATTGTTGTTTTGGTTGCATTGGAAAGAAACATGGGAGGTTAAACCAAGCCTGGACAGATTTCTCGGGTGTAGTTAATTAAACATGATGGTGTTTATGACTTTATGTAGATGGTATTTATGCCTCAGATTAAGATAGAGGGATGTACTTGATTAAAGTTTTGCAATTTCAAAGATCTTTTGAAATATTGATAATATGGGGTACTAGATTGTTAGAACCCTACAATTTTAAGGGTTAACCTGGCTGGGTATTTACTCTACTTTAAACTATACCTTGTCTATTGCAAATAATTTTCTTGGTGGTAAATGAGGGTAACTGTCGTTTTCTTTTATTTGTGGTTTAAGAATGTTGTTGGCACTTAGCACAGCGATAAGAAACTGTTATTCCTAAACCATGCTTTTCCCTGAAACTAGTATGCCCTTTCGATACATGGAACCTCTAGTTATAGACGATCAACGTACGATAAGTATTTTTTTAGATTTAAATATGCAGAATTTGTATCTCAAATTAGTTATAGATTATGCATGCTTATAATTATTGCTTTTGTACTTTATTTATTACTTCATATCTAATTTTAATATTTTATTTACTTCATACAATACATATTGCTTTTAGAGTTTCATTTTTTTTCTTAATTTGATCGGCGTACCATTATGCTGTGAATAAAACATCATTTATACTTAATTGTCAGGAGTGAATAAAATTGAATTGGAATTTCTTATTTACTATTTATGGTGAATTTAGCTTTGGCAAATATCTTAATTTACATAAAAAAACTCTGTCCATTACATTCGAGAGACATTATTGAAATGTATAGTCGGGCTTCATATAAAGTAATGAAGGTTAAGTTCTATATGCGTCATTTAGTCCCATTAGATCCGAACAGGGTATATATAGTGTTCTCAATATAACGAAAACTAATAAGTGGTACAAGGAATTTGATTTATTTGATCATGTGTTATCTAAGATAGACACCAAAAAAATAGAGGAAAATATAATAAAATCAAAGAATCATAGTAAATTAAAACAGTGGCAAACAAATACATTTGACAGAACCGTTGTATTGTAAAATAAGATGGCTATTATATGTTCTTCATCATTGATCTCTCAGAACCTTGGACGCTTGCACTCAGCAGGAATACCTTGTGGGAATCGCTTAAGATCGTTGCAGTAATTATAGATCATAAAGTACTTTTGAACCCATCTCAATCTTCTTCTACCATAAGCATCAAGTTCATTGCTCTGCAATGCAGAATCAGAGAAGGAAGTGGAAGAGACAGATGATAACTCGGTAGCTTTGAAATTGCGGTAGTAAGCTGTAAAGGGTGCTTTGGACCAATCAGTTTTCACCAAACCACCTCTTGTAGCCCAATCATCAGCGTTCCAGAGACTTGAATATATTCTCATTGGTTGGTTCTTTGGGAATGGAATACCAATTGATTCAGCATTCTTGAAGATCCTTATTGGGTTGTTGTCAACCAAAAATCTGCATTTAGTTATATGAGCTTGTTAGCGTTTTTGTTATAAGCGCTTAATTGAGCTGTTTGATCAAACTTAAATATATGTATTACTTACATAATGTGTTGGGGCTTCCAGATGATAGAGTAAGTGTGGAAGTTCTTGGTTGGGTCGAACCAAAGGTAGAATTGTTGTTCTCTGTTTCCTTTGCCTTGAGAAAACACGTTTGTGTGGAGAATGTAAGGATCACCGCTAACATTTCCTAAGAACTCAAAATCTATTTCATCATGAGTTGGTCCCTGTGATGACAACTGCACCATATATGCATATAGTACCGTTATTTACTTGCAGCACCACAATGCAAAAGAAGAAAGCAAAACAAAAACAGAACCAAGTATTCTCATAGAAGCTATTTTAATTTAAATAAAGTCACTTTTGGAAAATAATTAAGAATATATGGTATACTACATGAGGAAGTAAAGAAAGGAATAAAAATGAAATACGTACGTAGTAAGCAGTAACAGTTCCCGCAGAATTTCCAGCAACGAGTTTGAGTTGCATATCAATCCTACCGAATAAGTACTCTTTCTTGGATTGGAAGCCAGAGCCAGAAGTTTTGTCAAGAGAAAGAGATAGAAGTTGACCACCGTTGAATATCTTAGCACGGTGATCACCCCATGTTAGATCAAAGTCTTGGTTGAAGTTAGCTGAACATGTAGCAACCAAGGAGCTAATTATCATTACTCCAATTAGCATATTGTTCATGCCAATAGAAGAAGCCATATTCATTAATTTGGACAGAGAAATGTGTGTGAGTGAGTGAGTGAGAGAGAAATGTTAATGTATTTGTTGTGATGTGAAGGATGTGTTAGAATAAGAAAAGAGGGTCTATATATATGTGTGTGTGGGATAGAGTACGTTAGGGAAATTGGAATGAGAATATGTTATGGGAATGTAATGTAGGGTGGTGAGACGCGTGAAGAGAGTCTAGATGGAGTACCACTAAAAGCTGGTGCCAGCTTTGAAAGTTTTGAAAGCTGGAAACTTTTGTTTGGTCATTGTTATTTTAATTTTGCTTATACTTATGGTTTGGGTTTATGCATATAACTAACGTTATGAATCAATAATTATCAAAGCGTACTAATTATGACACATATGTGTAGGTCCCGTTTTAATATGATTTGGAGTTAGAAAGTTGGAAAGAAAAGTAGGTCGTCGATGCCAACTGGATTTGAATTGGAGAATAAAGTTTTAACTAATTCTAACGTTAAACTAGATTATGAAGTTTTGTATTTTAGAAGTTAATTTTTACATTTAAATTTATTTTTCAACTCACTTTTACATTAATGTATGCAGATATAAATATTTTCTGGAGAAATTCTAATATGAATCATCTTCATAAGTGATCCACTTTAGATTAGTACTTGAAAAATGTTTAAAACAAACAATGACAAACATCATCTTTTGATAATACGATATTAATAATTTTCTTCATTTTACTATTGAAATAATGATTTAATTAACTTCACTTTGATTAAACCAACAAAAAATAAACATGTAGCTCGAATTGAAAATGTAACGAGTTTTTATTTATAAATAATATCGTCAATCAACATTGAAATTTTTGACAATTTTAAGTGTTGATCCATGGTACACTACTTATAAAGATGGTGCACCCTAGAACCACCTTCAACTTACTTTTTGTCAAAAATCAATTTTGTATACAAAATTAATTAATTCAAATTTATTTATTTTCTTTCAAAACCAAAATCGATATTACTTCTCCATAGGTTTAAGGATCAATGGATCATGCTTTAAGAATCCAATGTGATGATCTCATGTGACTTGACAATAGTATTTGAATCACATACCCTAATTAATTTGAGGTTTCTGACATGAGTCACGAGACCACCAATGGCATGACGTGGTAATCCATATCGTTGTGCTGATAAATAACTCGCTCTGCTTGCTTTGTCTCTGGCTCCATAGTCACAGTTTCATTTAATTTGTCTTTTGCATAGCTGACAAATTTGAATGGAAGCTATAAAACCAGCGAAAAGAAAACAGTGGTGAAATTGTTTTAGTACGAAACGTGAGCTGGCTCCCTGCTGCAGCCACCAAACAAATGGATAAGTTTTCCCAGAACATGTCGTTAGGTCCATATATGATCCATCACCGTCTGCAGTCTCAAAGGCGGTTGTTAGGCTCAGAAAATAAATTAATACTTCGTTTAAGATTTTTAAGCACATTTAAGAAAGTTAATAAATAAAAAATAGTTATTTTACTTAATTATATTTATCAACTAATGATATGCTTCTTGCTTAAAAAAAATATTGATGAGTTTCTGACTTACAAAAGTATAAAGTAAAAATAATATTTTAAGGTCATAGAATTGTATTAGTTAGAGGATAATTGAGAAATAAATATTGTAATTAATATAACTTTGAAAAATAAAATTGCATTCATTTAAAAAAAAAAAAAGTTGCTTTCATTTAAATTGTTCTATTTTGATAAAGACTTTGGCGGTCAAGAATGATCACAAGTTTTTCGAGATTGAGTATAGTCAACATATATTTTTTTTTTTTGAAGGAATGAAGTCAACATATGTAACTAAAATTTTAAATGGGAAATGTTAAAGAGTGCTTTTGGGGCATTGGATAAAGAAACAAAAATAGAAATTATATGTTGGAAAGTGATGAAAAGTGGTCAAGTCAACTTGTAAAACTACTAATTTTGATTACTTTAACTAGTGCCCTTAAGACACTTGTTAACGAGACTCAAATTTAATTTAGTGATGAAAAGATAAATTTAGAGGTTTCTGATGGAATATTTGTGAACGTTTTTTTCTGCTTTGAACTGAAGTGCCATTCTCACTTTAAATATTTTGTATAAACAAAATAATATTTTTTAATAATAAGGAGGAAATTGATAAAAAAAGATAATTGAAAATTTTGAAGAGAATCTTTTATATGTATGTCCAAATACTATTGATTTGGTTTCGTAACTATAGAAAGAAAGGAAAGGTAGATTGATCTTTACAAAGAAAGAAAGAATTGAAGATTGGTCTTTTGAGTGGCCTGGAAGTGTCAGTAAAACAACATATCAAGCAAATAATTAAAAAATTGAAACTCTCTCAAAAAGAAAATTAAAAAATTGAAATGGCTGGCTGCAACAAAATTGATAATTAAGTTTTTGACTCAAAAATTGATAATTTATGACGGTTTGTGTTGTGGCAATCTCAACACAAGTATAGTATCCATAGAAGATCCCGTAAATAAAAGTGGACTGACGATTAATAAGTTTGATTTTTTTTTCGTCAAGAAAAAATAAGTTTGATTATTTTAAGTAATTTGTGTTTGAAATATGTAAATAGAAAAACGTAAAGTTTTTTCTTTTTTAGAATTGAATAGAATAGGAAAAAATAAAAAGATATTCGTTTAAAAACAATAAAAAATAAAGAGTTTTATTTATGATTGATATCAGATTCGAATCGGGAACCTCAAGCTTGAAGCATCAACTTTCAATCAAAATTTTTTACGGAAAACAGATAAAAAGAGTTTCTATTGTTTTGAGGGGAAGAAAGAGTTTTGTTTATTAAGCTTCATTCGACTTGTCTAAATTGAATGACAGCTAAGAATACTTATTATGTACTATCTCAAAATAAATTAAGTCAACGTTAATCGTAAAATAGAAAGAATTTTTTTTCTTTTTCTATTCTTACATGATAGAACAAGAAGTCTATAACTAGCCTCCATGATAAAAAGAAAAAAAGAAAATTCTCTATTCATACATGGATTTTTTTTTTCCTCAAGTAGCCTAGTGACTAGAGCTCACACAATTTAATTATGGAGTAGTGGAGTTTGCAGGGTTCGAACCCCGACCTTTACATATAAAATGCAATATCTCTACCAACTGAGCTAAGCTCACGGGATACATGAAAAAAATTTCTCTCCTCTTGCATGATAAAATAAGTCAAATTTTCGTTAAATGTGTATATTTTTGTTGTAGTAGTTATCATTGTAATTTAGTTTTCAAGAGTTGTAATATTTGTGTAAAAAATAAATAAATAGTTGTAATATTTTAGTGTTGAAAACATTTGTTAAGCTTTTAAACTTAAATTTTTTAAAATAAATTATAATGTAAACCCACCCATAGGCCTTCGAGTTGGACCTAGTTTCTTACAAATCCTCTAAAAAAAAGTAAAAAAAGTTTCATACAAATATTCATGCTTCATTGAGTTAACTTGAAAATGAATTGTAATTTTCTCTTATGAGAATGAAGAGAGAGCTACCTCTCTTCTTTTTGGTTGCTGAAATGGCACCTTAACTTTCACATACGCATTCATCCAACAAGCAAAGAATCTACCTAATATCTTCACTCAAAAAATTTCCCTAAATTTTAAAATATTTGTTCGATCATCAAAGCTTCTTTGGATATTCGCCCAATAGAAGAATCAACTTGGCCTAGTATTTAAGCACTTCATCTCACTTGGCCTCGTGCTTAGGGGTTACGGACCATGACCTTCATAGTTTGGTTGGGTGCTCGCGCACTTTAAATAGATAAGACCTACCTCTTCTTAAAAAATGTTACGAGTCAGACTACTGATGCTCATCTATGATCATGAGAGGTGTGAATTATTTCATGAACTTTTTCATATCAATATGAATTATTCGAAATATTTGGATAGAAAATGAGAACCTAAGTATTTAATGCAGAAGAAATTTGATCGCTAAACAATAGTTGTAGTTTTCCCAATTGCAGTAGGTTCTCTAATTAAGGTACTATGTGTGCATAGTTTTAACTTATAAGAATAAAGGAATTAAATTAACTCAAAAAAAAAAAAAAAAAGGAATAATCAAAGTTGCATATCATTCATACTAGAATGACTGAAAGTTTGAGTTTTAGACATATACCTTTGAGTAGCAGAAACCAAATTTACATGTTTTAGTAAACACTCTGTCTTCATAGTCAGAACTCAAATATTTTGTTAGTTTGTCGTGATACCCAGATGTGCCCACCAGTTTTATCGGTGGAAGGATCCAAGCATCCAATGGATTAGAGTTTCACCAACACTGAAGTTATCTGCAGCTATTATCATATACAGTCAAGATGCTGAAAAACAACTCTATTTCTTCCAAGAGCCTCTTACCACCCATATGAATCCCCAAGGAATCCATATCTAATGTGTCTGGTGACATCAAGTCAATGAGATACCAGCAAACATCTCCAAGATCATATGATGCGGCAAGAACCTTCTTTATTGGTTCACTTGGGAGACCGTCTTGAGCATTGTTAGTGTACATTTGTTTTCTGCATTCCTGTTAATATCATAAATGGCACAACTATGTAATCGATAGTATTTAAATGTGTTCACACACATACACGCTTCACATGTTTTTCTTTCGCTAAATCACCCATTATCAGCGACAATAGACCTTGTCATTAGATATATGTGGAAGAAATTTTCTACATAGTTCACAAATATAAATAAAAAAATAAGATGAAAGGAGCAAGTTACCTGCAGCATTTGACTTATAGTTGCAATTTGCTCAGTACTTAAGAAGTCAGATTTCAGTAGTTCTCGAAAAAAAACCAAAATTTCCGGGCTCAAATTATTAGCAGCAAGGTTCTCCAGTATGCCAGATATGCATGAATTGTTAAACACAGATCTCATCCACTGGGGGATTTTATGCAGTTTCAGCAGCGCACTAGCTACAAGGACTGCAGGCATTTGATTGTTCATGAATGATTGCGATGCTAAAGCAGGAGCAGCCAAAGATACTGTCATCTCCTCTATAATCAATCTACACCAACTGCTCTTTCCTAACTGTTCCGTTTCCTTTGCTAGATTTTCCCACCGCAGAAGAATTGACAGACATAGTGCACAATTTGTAGCCACTCTCAGATCATTATAAAATACCAGCCCTTCCAATATACTTCTTATGGACATTAAATACCCAACAGTACATTTCAACTCTTCATGTTTAGTGTTTATTTGATCTGATATTCTGTTGAACAATTCTAACAGGCTGTAAGAAGCAATGATCTTGACAACGGGAGAACCAAAATGCAGAAGTCTGCACAAATCATGACAACGGATGCCTATGAAGGCTAGTGGTTCTGATGAATTCATTGAAACAAGGAAGTTTTGCCAATCCACAAACCCTGGAAGGATAGCGTGCAAGCTAGAACAGAAGATTTAGCATTGACAACATGTTAGAGATCACGCATGTTTCTGTTACAACATTGATATATTTCTTTACATTTAGAAAAAATTGCGAGGAAAGTAAAATGTAACAAGCATTTAACATGTTAATTAAAAACTCAATAATACCTTCTAGAGTAAACATTGTGTAGTCACAAAAAAGTCCAACAACTTCTCAATTTATAATAATATATAAAAATGGAAGTGTAACTCTGCTTTTCACCTTAACAGCCTATGCCTTTGTTTGTGTATTTTTGTGGTTTACTTAAGTTTAACTCATGTTCATCATAATTGATAGTTAATGAATTGATGTCATTGCTAAAATAAATTATTAACAGCATTTGAAGATTATGAAAAAAAAATCCACCAGCTTCTCTTCTTTTTCATGTGGTTCTAATTCATATTTATTCATCAAACTTATTACTAACGTTATCTGGTTAAGGACTAATTTTACATTACTCTTGACAATGGTTAGGGTAAGGGCTTAGTAAAGAATCTCTAGCTTGGAAGAATGCTCCTTCCCGTGCCCATTTGTTTTGTTAGACACTAAGTTAACCAACTAGTTTTCATTAAAAAAATTATTATTCTCTTATAAAAGTATATAGTAAACAATTTTGAATAACAAATCATATTAGAATTTTGATACATTCAGTATTGAAAAAAGTGGCTATTTAAGGTGTGTTTTTTTTTTTTTGAAGAAGCTAAATTAGCCCACCTAAATTGGCACAGAGGAGAATCGAACCTGAGACCTATTTAAGGTGTGTTTTTAAAATTGTTTTTCCGTAATCCATATCATTCATTAACAATATAAGAAGTATGCATTCTGGGTTACACTCTTGGATGTGCAACAATATATTTTCTGATACAATTTAAAGACAGTTTTCAAAATTTGCAACTTGGAAATATCAAATTATAATGAGAAGGTCCAATTTTATATCTCTAACTATCAAATGTTTTCTAAAACAAATTTTAGGCACCCGCAGGATTTGAGGATCTATGTCTAGTTCAATAATTTAAAACCAATTTTATTATATTTTTAAATCAGTATTTTAATTTATCTGATTTTTTATTAACTACTACTCCCTCTCGAGCAGAAATTGGCCCTGCAGAAATTGTTCAAATAAAAAAGTGCTCTTTTATTTTACTATTACTGATGCAAGCCAGATTACCTTTTAACAGCAAAGTAATGAAGCAAAAGAACAAATATTAAAGTTTCTCCGGTGCTTGTTCCCTCGTCATGGTCAACCAAAGCCGGTCCTTTTGAAGAAGCTGCACACACTATAGTATTGACAACAGAGATTATACAAGTATTAAAGAGAATGGTCTTTGAAGTCTCTTCAAGTACTTTATTGGTGGAAAGATGTAAAATCAAGGAAAGAATGCCAATGACGAAGAGACTTTCTTGACTTAAGATATCTGCCCCTTTTGATGGAATAGAGTACTCCATCATCTGCAGAAGTGGTACATGCTGTTAGAACTACAAAAATTATTGACCGAATCTCCAAATTTTCTAGTAAGATTAGGGATGCTTGCTATGGAATTATTGTGGATATATTGCAGCATCAGAACACAATATTTTCATTCCACTTCATCTCTACATATTATATAGTCTACAACTTTTTCCTGTATTTTAGATTATGTCAATTTAGTTCCACTAATCGTTAGGGTAATCCATATCCATTTGTTTGTGACCCCTTATGTCTATTTATATGTCATACAGTTCACAATGAGCATTGTGTTCCACATATCAGTATGTTTTGCCATACAGACCATGGCTTTGCCTTGCCTAAAATATGGATGTTAAATAACATCCTTCAGGATATTCCATTCAGGATTTCAAATTTTGAAATTGGGAAAATGACATCGATATCAACAAAACTTAATAATGTCCTAGTCAAAGAGCGATGGACGGGTTACAAACCACATTTCTTCTGATAAATACCCAGGTAAATTGGTGCAAATAGAAAATCCATGGACCCAGTCTAAAGCAAGAGTAAATTGGAAGGACCAAAAGTACTCTATACTCTGACCAAATAAAAAATATAGAGGCCAGTACACCACTCTAAGAGAAAAATGAGGTCCACAACTGGAAGTATCAAATCACAGTAGTAGTGATTAAATTTATATAATCTTAATAACTTTTTATAATAAATTAACATTTTAGTTTCTGAAAATGGGATGCAACATGCATAATTGAAGTTCAGTTACTCACCTCCATGGTTACTGCAACCCAACTCTGATCAGTTGATAGTGTTTTAGGATGCACTGAACTCAAAGTGTTAAAAACCAAAACCAAGATGGACATGAAAGTTGCTGTGGAGAAGCAACAAGTCCTGATTGTTGTCCCTATTCCGTGCAAAGATAGTTGGTCAGAAGCAGCTGGGCATATATGAATCATAGTTGCCATTAGATTCAGAACAGAAATTATATCATGTTCCTGGCCTTCTTCCTTGGCGAGCTGTGCCAATAAGCATACGAAAAGTCTAGCTCCATAGTTATCTTCAGTGGATACTAACTCTGCAAGTATCTGTACATTTACAGTTTGGTTACTGTTTCCAATAATCATGTCATCCCCTTCTAAGTTATCGTTTCTGCAGAATTTCAAAATCTGATGACACAGTGAGTTGATTATCTTCTCTTGTTGAAACAACCACTTTAATGATACTGTGTGAATTCTTGCAGAAAGTAAATCCCATTCACCATTGTTTATGAGCTGGAATATGATCTCCTCAGCTTCTCGACTATAGTGAATTTGATAGTTCATATTGCCAAGACCCCTCAACAAACTGTAGAGATTCACCAGTCGAGTCACTGTCAAACTATCAGTTGTCCAATTATGAGAGTCACTGCTATTAAGAAGAACATACTGTTCAAGAGAAGCTAAAGCCATATTATCATCTGCAAGTCTGGCAATGAATATCAGACAACTGTTAGTCAAAAGAAATGTTGGTGAATTGTTAATGAGGGCAATAAGAGTCAAATGGATTTGGCAGTTCACTACCTTTCATCATATAATGAACTGGTGTACATAATTAGCAAAGCAGCAGATTGACAAGAAGAAAAATCTAAACTGTCTGTACTTCTTTGCCCCAGCATAAAGAGTAAATCGACAGGGTCAGAAGGCAGGTGTAAAGCAGCATCTCTAATAGGTTGTCCAGTATCATTTCCTAATAGAGAATCTATGAGTGAACCAAGTAACAAATATATTCTCTGTCTCATTCTATCACCTGCAAATAATCCCAGACACCCATATGAAAAACTGAACCAGCAGAATGAAATCAAAGTCTCTGCGAATTCCCTAGAATTAATACTACAATGCAGAAGCAGTATCGAATGAAAAATTTCCAGCAAACCCAGGATAATTTCTTCTTCCATTTCATTGATGCCTGTTGCAAGCCAGGGCAGTAAATGTGTTCTGCATATATCTAGAATCCCGCTTCTAAGTTCTAGTTTGCTTGTGTGAGGGTTGTTTTCATCATGACTGTAGGCATATGCCTCTTTAAGTAGATAGAAGCACTGCAAAATCTGGTTGATATTCCTCTCAGAAACATAGAGACAAGCTAAGATGGCATGTTTGACTGCTTCCTCAATTGATTTTGACAGATCTAAAGCTCCATTACAAGATGGAGATCTCATAAGAGCCACAAATACTGAGCAAGCCATTATAAACGTCTCAGGAATCATTCCCATCTCCCCATCAGAATGCTTCGTAAGCAATTTTATCAAAACAAGGACAAGTTCCTCCATCTGAGAAGTTGATACAGCTCCAGGGCACTCAGAAATGCATTCATAAATGAGCTTCAGTGTCTCATATTGAACTGGATGAAAAGGAACTTCAGTCACATAACGCAGTACGGGAACCAGAGTTGAAAACCCAACAACCAGCCTCGGTCTAAAAGCATCCTCTGAATTCGATAATAGATCAAGTACCTGAAGGCACATCTTGACTTCCGGATCCTTATTCTCTGTTCATTAACAAAATAATTAGTACGCTGCCTAGTTATAACAGTAAGGTCAACGTTAAGTTATGCATTCACAAGCTTTTAATGGAAAAAGAGAAACCAAGCTAAATCAGAATAGTGTAAACTTTATTAAGATCATGAGGCTATAAAGTATACAAAAATTCCCGCATGGCTACAGAAACATCTTTTCATCAAGGCAAAGAGCGCATGCGTTTACCAATTTCTACATAAAGTTCTCACCTGATAATCTCAATATTTCAAATAAATAATCTGCAATATTTTCTTCCACTAAGACTTGAATCTGATTGCCTGAAGTCCCAACTGAAGACAAATAATGAAAGAGCAAATCTAGAGCGCCGATTTGGACTTGGCTGACTGATGAAAGCAACGGGCCTTTGATTGCTTCGGCGAACAGATTAACCAGAGATGCTCCTTCTGGTCCATCTTCAGTTTCTTTAGAATTAACTTCACCAGATAAAGACATGTTCCCAGTATCATATGCAGATTCTTCCCTGAGCAACTGTCTTTGAGCCAGCATTGTCAAAAGTGCTGATGAGCAATATAAGACTGTTAGTCAATAAGACAAGAATAGAAGTTGTATAGCAAACTTTCCTACTACAAACCTATTCTGTCAACCGTGGCTACATTGACTTCTTAATCACCCTGGAATGTTTAATGTTAATAACTCGTCAATAAGTGAGAAAATTTAGTGCTTAGCGGTGCATACTTTTTGAGAGAGATACTAGTAGGAAATCGACCTTTCTGCCGACACTCATGATATAACTTGGTCATCAAAGGGAAAAAAAGAAAAGAACATCCTATTCTATTGTCGCTACCTGTCCAAAATAAGCTTACCAAAAGGGAAAAACAAATAGAAACCCAAAAACAAAACAAAAGATTACAAGCATTCTTTTCTAAGAACAGAATGTTGAAATTAAAAATTGATAACGAACCAATACAATTCAAGCGAACATCATCATTTTGAGTCTTCAAAAGAACATCTCCCAACAGGTACAAAAGCTTTGGACAAAAGGGAATCAACATATCACTTCCATCACCCTCATCCGATGTACTCTGAAGAGCAAATAGTTTGTAAAGCACAAAAAGGACTTCTCCACGAATCTCCTCACTGCAGCACAAAGTAAAAGACTTACAAAGTGTAAAACAAACCTAAAAGTGAAAAAATCACAACAAGATGACAACATTCAATATATATAAACCATCACTTTAGTCTCTGAACTATCAGTCTCTTAACAATTTAGTCCCTAAACTATATAAATATAATAAAGTAGTCCCTACGCTATATGAAATCCGACAATTTAGTTTCAAAAATCTTAATAGCAGAGGCTAAATTGACGGATTTCATATAGTTTAGGGACTAAAATTTATTATTATACTTACATAGTTTAGGGACAAAATTGGAGACAGGGTGATAGTTTAGGGACTAAATTGATGATTTTCTCACCTAGGCAATTGAAGACCGGTAACCAGAACGGAAATGAGGCTATATACATCTTTGATGTGTACATGGAGATCATCCTCCTTCTCACAATTCAGAAGAACCCCTAGGCAGTGAAGCTTTACACACATAAACAACAAAAACAGTTCATCAAACTTTTCATTCACTTTATAAACTTATAGTAACATTTTATTTTATAGAGGAAATTGATTATGTGCAAAGCTTAACGAGTAACTGCTAATCAATGCATGCACAAAATCAATTAATCACTGATTTCAGGTATTATCTAGCATTTAGCAATTGCAATCAAGTAATCAACACGTAGAATTTAAGATCGGAAACTAAAAATGAAATTACCGAGTGTAACTGACGCGAAGTCCAACCTAAAGCACCAGAAGAAACGCGATCTGAAACCCTAGCGACGAACTCACGGCAAACGGAAGGATCGGATGAAGCAGAGAGGTTGAGGATGAGTTGAACGAGTTGTTCTGCGATAGGTTCATCGTCGAAAGAGGAAAGAGCGGCGACGAGAGGTGAAACGAGGAAGTGAGGGTGAAAAGTGATGATGGAGTGAAGGAATTGAGGAATGGAGAGAGAACGAGAGAGCTGGGAGAGAGCGTAAGAGACATGGATAGTTGGAGAGGAAGGGTTAGAGATAAGGTTGGAGAAACACACGAGGCAGATCGTGCCGCCTTGGTTTGTTTGAAGGTTTAGAGATGAACGGTGGCCTTGAGAACAGCACCACCGTGAATCGCCGTCGTCTTCAATATCTATGCTCTCTGAATCCATGTTCATGTTCAAAATCAAAAATCACCAGTGTAGAATGGCGCCAAACTGATTTTCTAAGTTGGGGTTGGCGTGTTGTTATTGTTACTTACACCTGGCTCTTGCATACTCACACCCCACTTTTCTTTTTTAAACTAAAAAGTAAAAACTAACAAATAATAGACAAAATAAATACGTGTGTGTATATATATATGCAGTTTGGTTCAATTTCAAAAAAGAAATTTGAAATCTAATCTGACCCAAACGTTTTTTATAAAATAAGATCCAAAAAATCCAACAATATTTAGTTTGGTGCAGTTTTCAATTTTTGTATGAGTTTATTATGTGGAATAGCTTAGATATTAACACTCCTACATACAAATGATGATTCTCATTCCCTAATTAGAACGGTGAATTGTTGGAATATTTAATAGAAATAGCAAAAATATTTTCTTTAGGTGTTAGTAAGGCTCGCAAGTCTTTTCTTCAGCTCATTTGGCTCCTCTGTGCCTGGGTCCTATGGACTGAACGTAACAATAGGGTATTTAATAATACTATTATCCATATTCCCAAGTTGTTAGATAAAGTAAAATATTTGTCTTTAGAATGGCTGAAAGCGAAAAATGCCACATTTATGTTTGGTACTGATCAGTGGTGGTCAAGCCCTTTTCAATGTTTGGGCATTGGCTAATGGTTTATGTTCTTTGTTTGACCTGACTGACACGGTGTATCTTTAGGAGTCTCTGTGGCACGTCTTGTGCTATTGAGATTCTTGTTTGGTGTTAATATATATCTCATTTTTTATTGTTAAAAAAAAAAAATATATATATATATATATATATATATAGCAAAAATCATAGATGCAATAAACGACATATTAAAAATAATATTGATGCGGTAAATTATATACCTTGTATGTTCAAAAGGCCATTTAAGGGCGGATGAGCGAACATTTTGAGAATTTAGGGTTGAGAGTCTTCTAGCTCTTACTGACGAGTGCATGTGTTTTATGTCGGAGAGTGTGTTCTAGCCTAATGGGATAGTTAGAATATATACTTATCGGTTGAGGCAAGGACCTCTTGACAAACTTACATAAGAGAACGGTTTAACTCATCACGAATTGTTCACAATACAACCCATTTGAAATTCTTATTCATATTTTCAATAAGTGCATTAAGATGTCGTTTACACCTAAAATTTATCACTGTGTTAGCTGGTCTCAAGTGAAGGTTTTGATTTTATTTGAGACTATGGTCTTTGTTGTTTTGCCTAAAAGAGTGTTGGCCTCGTGTTTTGCATGTGATGCATCTCAATATGTTGATGGTCGCTTATTGATGTTGAGTTTCGTCTAGTAGGCTATGGTTATTTGATCTATTTTCGTGTTGGCAGTCATATTCACTCGTCAGTTCTCAAGAAATAGGTTTCACAATCGAGCTTGTTTCTAGTTGATGCTTGCAAACATTCACACTACTCCACTTTTTTTTTTTTTTTTGCAATCTAGTATGTACTCTATGTTGGGTTCACCAGACTGCGCTTAGGGTGAATTTATGTTTGTTACAAATTTGAGTTCATTTATTCGTATGCGTTAGCTCCATATCATTTTCGTGTAGATTGTTTATGTTGTAACACTCTTTAGGGTTGATTTTTACACTTTTTTGTGGTTTATTGGGTCATGTTTATGCCTCCCAGTACTCCGTCTTTCTCTTTTTTGTTTAAATTTCTTTTGCTTAAAAAATATTTTTTGAGATAAAAAGTAATTACTTTTGAATTTTTGAAGTATTACACAACAACTACATTTCATTCGAAATTGATTTGGTTAACGATGTGAGGGTCTATTTGATAGATAATATATAAGTACTTATGTTAATGATCGTTGAACCTTGAGGTCTACCATGATCATGTTGAGCTCTCAGAATCAACTCACCTAAAAAAATTATTATCAACAAGAAAATTGATTTGGTTAAGTTCATATAAAAATTGCATTAGTTATAGTGAATATCCTACATTTTTTTTATAGAATATATTGTCTTAATTTAGTAATTTGAATTATTCTCTTTTAATATTTTTATATGAATAATTATTTTTTGTGTGAATTTTGATCTTTCATATGAACTTTGATATGAATTGTGTTTTTTAAAGATAAAAAGATTATAACATTTCATTAGATATCAAATCAGCAATACAAGATAGTTTTCATCAACATAAGTTTGGGAGCTAGATAAAAATGGGGCTACTCTGGTCAACACATGAGTGACCTCGTTTTCTTGCATCATAATAAACATGACATGAGAGTTTTCAAAAAATAAATAAATTACAGTTTCATATAACTCCAAATTATGTGATATCACTGCTACCTTTACAAAAAATAGTCGGTCACTCTTTTTAAATCAAGATCAAAATAAACATTTGCTAACTATGGTTTATGGATTCATATAATAGCATGCTTAAGGGAATGCCACTTATGATTAGGGGGTGGGCAAAAAAACCAAAAACTGAACTGAACTGCTGAACTGAATTGAACCAAAAAAAAAACTGAACCATTACTAACAGTTCTAAAACTGAACTGAAACAGTTCAGTTCAAAACAGTTCAGTTCGATTCGAAACAGTTCAGTTCAGTTTGGTAACTAAAATTCAATTTCATTTGTTTTTTTCATATTTTTTTTCAAAGGTATTAATAATAACAGTTCAGTTCAGTTCGGAACAGTTCAGTTCGGTTTGAAACAGTTCAGTTCAGTTCGAAATGCAAACAGTTTAGTTCAGTTCGATTATTTTAAATTTAGCAAACAGTTCAGTTCGGTTCAGTTTTCATCATCCCGAACTGAACCATGCTCACCCCTACTTATGATTCAAGGAAGAGAGATGAACTTCCTAACGAGGGATATGGTTGATATAAATATGCATTGGCATCCTTAAAACCTTAATTATTTTTCAAATATAAATTTAATTCTACACCATAATTTAGGAACTATACAAAATTATTACAAACCCTAAAAAATATGTTATAAATTAAAATAAATAAATTAAATTAAAGTCAGTATAATAAAAATAGAAAATGCGGATAAAAGTAATAACTTCGATGTAAAAAGTTTTTAAGGGATTTAGATGAAAAATAACTCAAATTTAATAAGTTTTTGACGGATTTAGATGAGAAATAACTTATAATGTTTGTTATTGAATTTAAGATATTTTCAAGATATTGCTTTAGAGATATTTTCTTGGCTAACGACAAAGAGCATTTGCAAGCTCAAATCAACTTGCAACTCATCCTCCGAGTTTTCGGAAGAAACACTTTTCAAAACAAAGCAAGCACATAATATGTTTGGGAGGGATGACACATGCTTCTTCATTCTTCAACCCGATCAAATAAGTCAAATGTAAACTAAAAGAGTAATGTTACATTATTTACCTAAAAACCGACGATCTTCTGGTGTCCCTAACAACGTTTTGAGTTTCCTATCAAATTCATTTTGAGTCTTAGCTTCTAGTAATGGTTTAGTTGTTGGCCGCACCATTATGATCATCACCCAATTGAGTTTTTAATATGTAATCTAGTTACAAATTCTTGGTCTTCCATTCCTACCACCAAGTCACTTCAAAGAAACCATAATTCTGCTAGTATAAACCTCACATGTTAGATTGCTCTTTAGATGACTACAAGGTGTTTCTTTTTAAAAACACAAGTGAGTGGTCACCAACTTGTTATACATATGTAGTGTTTATCATAGCAAGGAAGGTGTGTGGACAACAACGGAAAGTAGTTTTTCATCTGGTGGTAGGAACATGAAATTTGACATGCCTGTGTTTCACAAAGGAGACCACCATTTTATCTCAAAAATAGAAAGAAGAACACGTGCACTTTATTTTATTATATATTAAATCAATCATTTGTTTTTTCGGTACCAATTTTTCCTTTAAAAAAAAAAATGAAAATGTATGTTTTTTTTGTTCCAAAGATTTTGTAAGTTAAGTATCATTTTTACCATTATCATCAGTATTATCTATTTTATTATGTTTCCTTTCTTTTTAGAATAAATAATAGATAATTTTAAAAAAATGGTTAAATAAGTTGTTAGTTATTTATAGTATCTCATTTTTAATCCCTCTAAAAGTTTTCATCGAACGAGGGTCCTTCATATGTTTTCTATCATCATTATAATAAGATTTTTCACTCATGTTTAGAATATGATAATAATCTCGACCACAAAAATTTAGAATTTGTTTAAAAATTATGGATTAAATGTAAACTTTTAGGCAACAAAAACTTAAAATTTTGCAAGACAAATTTCTATAATGAACTAAGCTTTTTTTTTAAGAGGATAATGAACAATCTATCATTTAGAGGATCCAAATCTCATTTTGGTCTATCTATTAAAAAAAAGTCAGTTCATAAGTAAATATCAAACACAAAGTGATCGAGATCAAGTGGTTAACGGACTCCATCAAAGGATTAATCATTCGGGATACCCACCACCTTCTGTAACTTCTCTCCCTCTCAATCCAAATATCTCCATCACGATGTAGCGTTTGAGTGGTGGTGCGTGTGTTGGTTCTCACGACGTCACCACCTCGGGATCGTCGACGTTGGTTCAGGTTTAAACTAGCGCTGCCACGGTTGTTATGTTTTCCGCCGGAGTTCGTTCATTCTCTCCTTGCCTTCTCCGACGGATGCTTCATCTCAGATCTCCTCCATCGGTCCTCGTCTCAGATCTCCTTTTCTGGCAGCTGCTGCTATGTCTCAGATCTGCTACTTCGGCTGCACCACCACGACTGTTGCTTCCTTCACCTTTCCTCTTTTCCAGATCCAGACTGTTTTGGGTCCGCATAGGAGTGGTAGATTCGTTTTTGGGTCTCCTCCGGTTCAACTCTTGCAAGTTTGGTGGTTCTTCGTTCCAATCGTTGGTTGTCGTGGTCGAAGGTTGTTTGTTTCGGGCTTTCGTTGTTGTGGTTGGTTGGTGTTAGGCTTCCTCCGGCGGTTTTTGTTGTTGTTCTGGTTGTATATGTTTGTGTGTGTGTCCTGGCTGTTTTTGGTTGTTGACATCGTCGCCGCAGTTCGGGGCGTTTTTTTAGGCTGGTGTTCGCGTGTGTTCTTTCTTTTTGCGGGTTGCTAGTCTTGTTCGTGTCTGTTGGTGCGTCCTCGGTTTTGTTTGTTTGTGTTGTGTGCAGTTGTTTGTTTGTTGTGTTGTGGTTATGTGTTAGGGCGGTGTTTTGTCAAGGGACTAGGGTCGAGGTTGGTTTAGGCCTCCTCAACCCTTTGGTGGTTCACTGCTCTGTTTTGTTTGTGCTTGTTTTGCTGTGTTTACGTTTTAGGTGTTGCATTTTGTCTCGGGTCTAGGGTCGAGGCTGTTTAGATCTCCCTCAGCCTCTTGGTGGTTCTCTATTCAGCTGTCTTTCTGTTCTGTTTGTGGTTGTTTTGTTGTGTTTGTGTTTTAGGTGTTGTGTCCTGTCAAGAGTCTAGGGCGAGGCTTTCTAGATCTCCCTCATCCTTTTGGTGGTTCACTTTCTCCTCAGGGTCGGTGTGTTTTGTCGGTGCTGTCGTTTTGTTCCTTCAGAGCCTTGCCGCTGGAGACCTCCTGCTCTTGGATTAGGATTTGGTTGCTTAGCTGTTGTTGCTCAAAAGAGCTAGGTGTGCAGATGTTTCGTGTTGATGGAGTAGTCGTTTGTTGCACCTTTAGCCGTCCTGACTGCTCAGTTGCCGGCGAGTGTAGGTTCTTCACGATTAATCCTCCTTCACAACTCCCGGATCATTGTCGTCGTAAGGATTGTGGTGGCTTGTGGTTGTCTAGCCGAGGTTTGGGGTGTGCACCGGTCTATTCAGGTGGTGGTGATGTAGGTTGTTTTGGTTGCTTGTTTTGATTCGTTTGTGTTCGAGCTGGTTCGCTTTGCGCTACTGTTTCGCCTTTTATCTGCCTTTGGATTTTGGCATCAGGTTATTGGTGGGTCGAGATTTTGGACAGGTTTAGGTGTCTGTTCTGGTGGTTCGTGAGTTCAGGGGTGCTTTTTTGACTTGTGTCAGGAGTCTTGTGGGCCGATTGCTTTTGATTCGAGGTCGGGAGCACGTTTGTGACTCAGGTCCTTTATGGCAGTTGTGATGTCTCCTCCGTTAGACCAAAACTTGAGTGGTGGTCGAAGCTGAACGTTTGAAGCAAAATCACTTCAGGTGCCTAATTGATCACTGTTTGCGGTGTTGGTTCTTTGAGGAGATGTTGTTAGAGGTTTCGGCATTTTAGGGTGCTGGTGGTTTTTCTTTAGGGCTTTGTGGTGTTTTCATTTTCTCTTTTTGGTGTAATATTTGAGATTTAATCCCCTTATATATATATATATATAATACATTTTGTCATTCAAAAAAAAAATCATTCGGGATAACAATTCACCAGATTTTACTCCAAATTATCCAGGCCTCTCTTTCTCTAAAAACCAGAGGGTTAACACCTAAAATAAATAAATAAAAAAGTTTTATAATTTTAATGTTTTTGAAAATGTAGTTTGATAGACAATTTATAAAATATCTTTATGTTTAAAAAGTTTCCTTCGTATATAGATAGGTTTTAATTAAATTATCTTAAAAAAATCATTTAAAATATCACACTTCATTCAAATTGATATTGTCAAAAAATAAATCACAAAAATAAGAAGAAGAAAATTGGTAATGATGATTAATTGATCCCTACAAAAAGAATTCAAATGATACAAATAGTAACTAATATTTTATTTATGAAATTTGAAATACTAATATTTCGAGATTTTGAAATAACTATTTTATAAAACTTCTTCCCTAAAAAAACTATTTTAAACTTCTGAAAAAAAAATGTATTTTTAATTTTTGTGATGTGTAAAGTGAAGAAGTGTTTTTTTTTTATGACAAGCCAATTAAGGAGCGCCAATGAACGTTCACCCAATTTACATGGAGTTAACTTATTTGTAAGTTCGTGAATTTAACTCTCGCCGTCAGTATGATGATATGGACAATCGGCAAGCCTTTGTTAGCATTTGCATTAAAAATTAAGAAATGATTGACACCTTTTTGAGTAATTGTATTTCTTTTTTCGTAAACAGGATAATTGAATATTAGTAGTACATAAAATTTATTAAATTTATACTATTAATCCTTTAAAAGAAATTATACTACTAATAAAGGGACACATGATTTGTTTGGTGTAACCTTATTTAATATAGCTAAAATACCCTCAAATTATTTTATTCGTAAATCCATTATGATTTTGTTGTTATAAATATGCCTTTATATCCTTAACAACTCAATTCTGTTTTAAATTTTAATTTAATTCTACAACATAATTTCAGGAACTAAGATAATATATATTATAAATTCCCCTAAAATATAGATATTATAGATTAAAATATATAATTAAATCAATACAATACAAATAGAAAATGTGGATAGAAGGTAAATAACTCATATTTAAAAAAGTTTCAAGGGAATTAGATGAGAAATAACTCAAATTTAATAATTTTTTAAAGGATTTTATTTGATTTTAGAGTGTTCATATTTTTGCTTTGCCTAATTAAGTGATTTAACCTATTTAAATAGAAGGTAATTAACAAAATAAATAATTGTGCAAACAAAAACATAAATTACTCATAATTATTACTTGTATAAAAATAAATCAAATCAGGATTGACTTAATTTACGAATTGGAAAACAGAAAAAAATAAAATAAAACAATTTTGAATAAAAAACTAATAAGGTAAACTTTTCAACCAGTGATAAGTGTTTCCTCCAAAAAAAAAAAACCAGTGAAAAGTTTTAGTATATTTCTTCTAATAGTTTTTATTTACTTTTTTTCTATTTACAATTTTCTAAGCTGCCAGTCACTCATCCATTGGATAGGTCAAGCCTTATCATCACAGTTGGATTAAGAACGGAAGGGTTTAAATGTGATTATTTATTATAATTTACTTGCTTTCCAAGTTTGTTTGATTTCTTATTTTTCTACTTTGTTACCGTTGGATTACAGAGAGGCATATATATCTTTGCCCCCAAGATACCCGCTAGCTTAATTACGGTAAATAGTGTAACATAGATTATTTTGAGATTTGGAAAGTGTTGATTATTCTCATTAATTGATAGAAAAGGGTTTTGATTTTAAAAAAGATATTCCCAATTTTTAAAAATTGATTAGATATTGTTTATGGCTCGGGTTTGAAACCTCTATATATACACTTTGTTCACAACCTAAAGCAACTCAGAAAAAACATACTGTTCACAGTTCCATCACCTCTTCCAATTGTTATTTTGCTTTTTTTCTGTTCCTCCTTTTTACAATCCCTCCACCATCTTCCACTAGGTGTTCATTTTCACTTTCTCTATTCCTTCTTTGTTTTTCATCATTCTTAACATGGAATTTTCTCAAGACATTACTTTTGAGATATTTTCTTGGCTACCGGCAAAAAGCATTTGCAAGCTCAAATCAACTTGCAACTCATCCTCTGAATTTTTGGAAGAAACACTTTTCAAAACAAAGCAAGCACATAATATGTTTGGGAGGGATGACACATGCTTCTTCATTCTTCGACCCGATCAAATAGGTCAAAGTAACACTGAAATAGTAGAGTTGCATTCTTTACCTCAAAACCGACAATCTTCTGGTGCCCCCAAGGAAGCTTTGAGTTTCCTATCAAATTCAGTTTGTGTCTTAGCTTCTAGTAATGGTCTAGTTGTTGGTCACACCATTAATGATCATCAAGATTCAATCGAGTTTGTAATATGTAATCCAGTTACAAAGTCCTGGTCTTCAATTCCTACCCCTGAGTCATTTCAAGGAAACCATAGTTTTGCTGGTATAAACCTCATGTTAGATTGTTCTCTAGATGGCTACAAGGTGTTTCTTTTAGAAAACTCAGGTGTGTGGTCACCAACTTCTTATACATGTAGTGTTTATCATAGCAAAGAAGGTGTGTGGACAACAATGAAAAATAGTTTTTCACCTGGTGGTAGGAACATGGAATTTGACATGCCTGTATTTCACAAGGGATGCCTTCATTTTATCTCAGATTGCGCTTCTTACTTTGCAAAACCCAGTCCTTTTTATAAGCCATATATAATGTCTTATAATCTAGAGAATGGAATTTCAACTATGCTTAAGTTGCCAAGGGAAGCTATAAAAGGTTGTCATAGTATGTGCAACATGGGCATATTCAACTGGGGTAAAAAGACAAGTTCTAATAGTTCTATTTGTTTGGTGAAATTAAGAAATTCTGTTTTCACTGTTTGGTTTTTAAAAGACTATGAGTCAGGTTCGTGGAAAAGGGTATTGAAAGTGAGGGTAAGAGCATTGGGATTGAATGAGACAAATCCCAATGTTAGAGGGTTTATGGTTATGAATGGTAATCTCTTAGTCTTTGCTACGGACGAGAAACTTTACAGTTATGGTCTGGAGGGTGAAAGTTATATGATGGTCGAAGAAATATGTCGACACAATTATGCATTTAAACCCCGTTTTATCTCCTACTCGGATACACTTCGGTCTTGTGGGACTAATGCTAGAGCTATGCCTTGTTAGAAAGTGATGCTGCGAACTAGGATGGAGTCCAAACTATTACTGTTGCAATTACATATGCTGCCATGTTTAATTGAGAACTGTAGTATCTTATTTCATTAAATTTAATGCATAAGTAGTTTTTAATTTTGGATTTATTGTAGTTATTATCTTTGATACTATTTCTCTTGATAATAGTTAATTCAACTCAATTTTTTTTTAGTGTGTTTTATTTGACCCCTAGTGTCTTTTTAATTATCATCAATTTTCCATGGCTTATTTTGAAATAATTGCCAAGAGATTGCTCCTCATCCTCAAAAACACGCCACCAGTTTTTTCGACTCCTTTTACGTCTGTAACTTAAACCTAAAATTTAAAACAACCATGAATCAGCAACAAACAAAGAATGGACATAATTAGTTCCTAATTTTTTTTTCAAATTCAATGCAACATAGTGACAATATACTAAATCACAATTTTCATGAATTGCTACATCGATCACGCCATAAACAAAAAAAAAAACATTTTCCTGCAATTCAAGGTGATTGAAATTTTGTAATTCTAGTGGATCTCAAATCCTAATTAGTTAGTAAATACCTGACAACTTTGTAAAGCTACTGTGATAGCTAGCCTTTGCCTCTTTTTTCTGCTTTAGAGAGAAGCAGTAGCTACATAAATCTTAGTTTGTTGCTTGTAGAAAGCATGGTATTGGTGGTAAGTGATTTCAAGATCAATTTGGGGAGAATTCAGATGAGCGCTGGAAAAAATTGTGAGAGCTGGGGAAAATTCTTGTACTCTACTTTGTCACTTGATCAAGGAATAAAGGTGTACATGATCAGTGAGGACGTAGAAGAAATTGATCTGAACCTCGATAAATCTTGTGTCATTTCCTTTCATTGCATTTTGCTGGCTCAGTTTCATAACAATTGGCAACAGATCGCCTGGTTCTTATGTTGCACTCTGCGATGAGTTCAATAAAATTCAAAATTGAAAAATATGCTGGTGACAATGACTTTGGTCTATGGTCTATGAAAGATCGAGATAAAGGCCCTTCTTGTTCATCAAGGTTTGGAAGATGCCTTGAAAGTTATATCCAAGACTCCAAGTTACTGAAAAATCTATCAGATAAAAGAAAAATAAGACATTGTCAACAAGGCACATATCACGATAGTTCTTTCCCTAGGTGACGAACAAATTGTACATGAAGTAAAGGTTACACCAGTTGAAGATAGAGGATGGAGCATCAAACAAAGATGAAAGTGGCGATGTTAAGGGTCTATATGTCAAAGGCAAATCAGATAAGGGTCGCAATGGCAAGAACAAACAAAAGAGCAAAACAACTACCATGAAAAGTTGTTACTTCTGTCACAAGGAAGACCACTAGAAATATAATTGATCATGGTAATTATCTTCTTTTTCTCTTTCATTAATAATCACAAGTGAAATTTCAACTCATCATGTTTATGTAAACCCAGGACTATGTGGGACTGTTGCTATTAAGAATACTAAGTATAGAACATTGTAAATTTGAGAAGGATAATCTTTGAGAATAGATTACTTTTTCGGTACTTTAATTTGTTTTGCTCTGTAATGCAGTGATACACATAGCATTGATATGTTATAGTAGTTGTGAAAAGTGATTTTGTTGAGAATGTGACAATTGCCGGTATTGTGCTATGATTATGGAAGTGACATTGATATTTTATATTTTATTACTTATTATCAACCAATTCTTACTGCCTCTGGTTTCTTTAAAGAAGTGGAAACACCTTTTATTTTATTTATACGCTTATGTGGTTCTATCATGGAAATTTGCGAGAATGAAAACATGGGAAAAATTTGCGAGACTGATGACAGGGGAGGAGGGAGCACCCCCCTCATTGACATTCATGTGTGCGATGCTGATACTTTCATTTATTTTGCATACACTACTTTTATTGTAGTAGCCTGATTAAATTTCCAAAATGTATTCTTTATGAATTTTTTTCTTTATGAATTGAATTACGGTTTTAGTGTATATATATGATGGAATCTTGTTTTGTCATAAAAGGGAAAATGAAATCAAGATTGTTAATGATGGAGAACTTCCCATGAAAAGTTTATCCAGTGTCAACCGATTTTGTATGCAAAGTGACAATATGCATGAAATATATGTGAGTGTAAGTGCTAGTTGCCCAGACCACTAAGTTGATTTCCTAGCTAATTATTATAGTACCAAGATAAAGGAATCTTCCCCTTCAAAAAAAAAAAAGATAAAGGAATCTCTAGTGGAAAGTTCCCTCTATCTTTATCATTTTCCTTTGTTTTTATCATATGCATACTTTTTTAAAATTTTGACGGTTTTGATTTCTCCATCGCATTTGTGAACTAATGATATGAATGGAAAAGTATCAACATTCAACATCTATGAAATCCTAAGAAAAATCTCTTAAAACTTCATTTAAGGAGCATTGCTATATAAAACTTCATTTTAAATCAAATATTTGAATGAGGGACCAAAACAGTCAAATTTTAAGGAGCATTGCTATATCTCTTGAATTTCACATGAACGCCTGTTTGCATTGCATTTATTCACTGTTTCTAGAAAACTTATTTGTCTTTTTATATCAAGATTAAAATATGGGTTGGCCACCGTACGTTTGCCGTTATGCAGTTTTCACTCAACCTTATTTTATAATGACTGTAACTCATTTGGCTCTCTACTTTGGTCTTTGAGGATTTTTTTTACTCTTTCATTGCAAGAAAATCTTGCTCCATGTCATTTTTGAATGAGGTGTATATCTTTGATCACTCGATTACTTTTACAATCACTGTATCTCCATTTGTAGCACCGTTAATATCAACATGACTGTATCTCCATTTTTAGCACCATTAGTATTGCTTATCCAGAAGTAAGTATTCTTTTGTTGCTTCTCTAAATTAGTCATGATAATTATCTCTAAATAATAATCAAAGTAAACTTATACACATGAATCAAATATAAGCAAGAGAGAGAAATCAATAAACTTATTTGTCCTTAATATTGTTGTATAACTAGGCCTGATACAACTTTATCAACACACCCCCGCCTTATAAGCGCATATCTCTATATAAATTATATCTGAGGTGATAGAACAACTTGAAGGTGAGTGGTTCTATTATTAAAAGAAAACTAGTTAACATATGGAACCGGCAACAAATGGACATGGAGGGTGGCCGAAGCTATGAATCGATTGTGAAACATATCAATCAAACTAACGACTACCATTTTCCTCTATGGCCAGTTGAGTCAAATACGGAGGCTCGACGCGTTCCGACTCAACACAAGCAAATGGAATTTGGTGGTGGATCGTTGTCTCCGACAGCGGCGGATCGAAGTTTGGCGACGAAACAATTTTCTGGGTAGCAGGTTTTGAGATGAGAGAGATGAGGAAGCCAATCTTCCATCCTAGTCGTTTCCTACGGCGGACAAAAGAATGAAAAATTACATACGTTTTTGAAATATTCCCTTACTTTGAAAAGTTGAATGTTAAATTATATTTTATGAATGTAATTTTAAAGTTTAAATTAGTAATTATCATAAAGAAACCAAACAATACTATATTATACTGTGATGAAACAAATATTAAATTTAAGTTTAATGTTGATGCTAACTAGTGTCTATGTGTAGTTTATTAAAATAAAAGAAAAGTAAATTTTATATTAAAAAGAATACATTTTTAAACTTTTAAAATAATGAGTACATAAGTTTCAAAACAGTTTTACTACTTGATTCCTTAATAAATGTTTTTAAGACACTTGTTGGCATTTTTTTATTTTTAAATTGTATGGATAAAATTTCTAACTTTAAAGCAGTTGCAAGTGAGATATACATACAGACATAAGAAACTACTGGTTTTTTTTGTCAACTAATGGTTTTTAATAGGACCTAAAAAATAATTAAAAATTACTTTTCATTAAATAATATATTAATTAAGATAAATCAAAAGGAATTCAAATATAATTTTTATATACTATTTTAATTTTAAAATACCATGTCAAGAAAGACTAACACGTACTCAATTCATGCACTCACAAACCTAACACACGTTTAATTTTTTAATTTTAAGCTTATGTCATGGTTGGCCAAATATATCAATATTTACCAATCAAAATATACCAGTAGTTTCATAAATATAATTAATTTGTATATACCATTAGTATAAGAATATTTACACCGTCAACAAATTAAAGCGCAAATACCCATTTGTCTAATTATCCGTCAAATATTTTTTTTTATCGAAGTCGATATCTAGAGTTTACAACTCTGACACACTCGGCATACTAATCATATGTGCTAGCGAGGTTTTTTACTCGTTAAATAATATGTACTCTAAGAATATTTTATACAAAAATTAAATTGTTACTCCATTAGTAACAAAATTTAAGCAGAATATATTCAAAAGGTCAAATGAATTTGATCCAAATACAAGATGAAAACTGTGAGACTTTCTCGAAACTTGGGTGTGGTTCACAACTAGTTAGGAAAGAAAAATAGACACTCTCTTTAAGAAACACATATTTTGATTTTTTTTTTAATTATTGAATGATGAAATTACACTATGAACTCATATTTCTAGGATGAGGATTCCCTACATCCACCTCTCTCGATCTCTCTCCAACTTGAATTTTTTATTTTTTTTAATCAAAATAAATCAAGGGCCAGGAAAAAGAGAAACAAACATCCAATGGCTTATAGATGTGGGACTGCAATCAATCCTTGTCTAAGAAAATTACATGCATCAAGCCAAGTGGCATGAGAATCACATGCAACAAGACAAATGTTCTTCATGCAATCATCCAAGTGAATTTCATGCAACATTCCAAGTGTGTTACATGCAAGATGGTAATGTGTCAATGGATTTTTTATCGAAGTCGATATCTAGAGTTTACAACTTTGACACAATCGACATACTAATCATATGTGCTAGCGAGGTTTTGTTACTCATTAAATAATATGTACTCTAAGAATATTTTATACAAAAATTAAATTGTTACTCCATTAGTAACAAAATTTAAGCAGAATATATTCAAAAGGTCAAATGAATTTGATTCAAATACAAGATGAAAACTATGAGACTTTCTCGAAACTTGGATGTGGTTCACAACTAGCTAGGAAAGAAAAATACACACTCTCTTTAAGAAACATACATTTTGATTTTTGTTAATTATTGAATGATGAAATTACACTATGAACTCATATTTCTAGGATGTGGATTCCCTACATCCACCTCTCTCGATCTCTATCCAACTTGAATTTTTTATTTTTTTTAATCAAAATAAATCAAGGGCCAAGAAAAAGAGAAACAAACATCCAATGACTTATAGATGTGGGACTAGAATCAATCCTTGTCTAAGAAAATTACATGCATCAAGCTAAGTGGCATGAGAATCACATGCAACAAGACAAATGTTCTTCATGCAATCATCCAAGTGTATTTCATGTAACATTCCAAATGTGTTACATGCAAGATGGTAATGCGTCAATGGATGAATCATACAATGATAAAGCATGAACTATAATAGTTGGACCTTAATCTTTTTAGGCCTTTGTTAGTTTGAAAGAACACTTCATCCCCCCTTTCTCCCCTCATCTGAGTTTAGTTTTACGATCTATTCAATCCAGGTATTCTTAAAAGACTTCATCTTCCCCTTTTCCCCCTCATCTTGAATCCAACAATATGAACAATAATAGATTGTTTCAATGGATGCATGGTTACAACACAACTCATTCATCATCATCAGTTGGTACAAATAATTTTGGAAGTCATGCTCCCGGAATCCTAAAAGCGATGGAGATTCTTGAAGCTCAGTTTGGGCATTTGCATACATCAACATCATCATCGTCGTCGTCAATTAATATTAATATTAATGATGACATCATCATAAATAACAACAAGAACAACAACATGATGACGACGATGAATACTTCTGTTGCTGCTTCTTCTCATCTTGATCTCCATGTAAGCTTATCATTACAATCACAAGAACTGCCTTCTCAAATGATTAATATTTATGTTGCTGATGTTGGGGATGTTAACAAGAATGATATGAGGAGGAAGAAGAAGAGCAATGAAAATATTGATGATGGAAGAATCCACAGCCTACCACACAAGAAATATGGACCATACCCATGTTCAAAATGCAATAAAATATTTGAAACATCACAAAAATTTGCTAATCATGTTTCATCAAGTCACTACAAGTTCGAAAGTGAAGAAGACAGAAAAAAGAGATACATTTCTAGGATTCAGAAGAGACCGCGTCTTCAGATTCAAAAGCTCAATGACGGAACAACTACTTTTGCTCCTGTTATTGCTTGTGCTGATAAGTCACATGCTTCAGTCAATAATGATGATCATAACATGATTGCTCTCACCCCTCTTCCAAGTGGGATAAAAATCAAGTCGGAGCCTTCAAATAATTAATATTAATATGCATGCTTAATTTGTGATGTTTTCTTTTTTTTTTTAGTAGTTTACTTAATTATTGAATGCTTCTTTGTTTTTCCGTACTCAATTGTTAGGTCAATTTTAATTGTGCCTTTTAATTTGGTGTTTAATTTCATGTTTAATTAGTGTTGTTTAGTAAGTATTTTGTATAAGTGTAAATAAGCCTCCCTGAGACTAATTTCTTTAAAACTAACGTGTTTTATTTTTATATTTGCATTTGAGATTTAGAGTGTCACAAAAAAAAATTAAACAAAAACGTTTCAGATATTGTGCATCATTGAAATTAACAAATGTGTTTGGAATGTGTAGTTCACATTCAAAACATGTATTGCAATGAAAATTGATGACTTAATTTAAAATGTATTAAAAGATGTGTCGACAACACATTTGAGAGGATAGGTTTGAGCATATTCTTCTTGAGAATATATCTAAACAATTGAGTTTTAAGAAAAAAATTGTAATGCGAACAAACAATGAAACTAAAAGGTATTAAAGATGCACTAAAGAGATCGTAAAATCGAAGATAATACTTCTTTTTTGTGTTGTGAAACTTGGAAGTTGTATTGAGAATATGTGATGCAATTATACTTATTGTTTTGATGAAGACTGATATCATTAAAAGACACGCATGCAATATATTTGAGTGAATTAGTGAAGATTTTTTTATACATATATATATTTTAAATTAGAGAAAAGGAATTAATTATTAATTAAATTGACACTAATAATACAGTCTCTTATGAGATTTAAACTTTGTACCTTTAACTTACAATGATATATTCTTACCACTGAATTAACACCTTAAGTGATATATGTTGAGCTTTGTTAATCTAAAAGATGCAATGAAAATGAACAAAGAAAAAATAGTAGTAAAAGATAATTATCCGTCCCAAAATAGCTGACATATTGCCAAGAAAAATTTGTTCTAAAATGACTCAATCATCTCAATTTTTAATACAACATTATTTGTTATTTTTTCAATTATACACTCTAATTAATACTATTTAAATCAATCATAATGTCCGTCACATTACATTTATTTGTAAATGTGAATACAACAAGAAAGATAATCTAGAAAAACAACAATTTTCTCTTTTATTTATACACTTTTTTAAATCTGTGTGAATTAATCAACTAGGCCAATTATTTTAAAATAGAGACAGTATTCAAAAGAGCAAAAATATTATTTTTTTAGGTCTAGTAGCCTAGTGGATAGAATTTACCTTTCTCAAGGTGAATAAGTGGGGTGACCGGGGTTCGAACCCCGACCCCTGCTTATAATAATGCATGTCACTGCCAACTGAGCTATGCTTACAGGAACAAAAGAGCGAAAATATTTAAGACAATACTTCTATCACATGAAACTCCTAACTTATATTGGGAATATGCAAAGAAAATAAACTTGTTGACCAAGACGCGTACCATGAGCATTATTCGAGCTACAAATATGACCAACATAAGTTTTATGAACTGCAACAAGTTGATCTCCTCTAGCTTCATTATCTACCACAAAATCACTCGAAAGAACAAAATTATGCATGCCAGAAATTACATTAAACTATTGAGCCAGACGAGCTACCAAAAACTTCATGGAAAATATTATTAAGATACCTTGTATCACTTGTACCACCCAAAGCTTCAATATCGTTATTCACTTCTTGGACATTAAATTCAACTTTAAATCCAATACTCTTGTCATTAATAAATTCTAGATTCTTGTTTAAATCTTCATGAATGAAACTAAACAGTGGATTCTATCACAATACTCATTGAATGACATAGTGATGTTGGGAAATATTTCATCCTTTTTCTCACTAGTTTGATGTATCTAAACAAACTTTTCTTTCGTAGTCTCACAAGTCTTCTACGAATTGTTTTTATCTTCATTCCCAATATTACCAATAGAGGGTCCAGTTTTATACTTTGGAAGGCATGTTATATTAAACAATAGTCTTACTATTTCTCATTCAAGAAAAGTAAGAAATATTCGTTTGTACGCTTATGTATGTGCTATAGATCGACATATAGATTGCTAAATGATTATTAGCTTATGTATGTACTATAGTCTTAATATTCAAAGTATTTTCGTTCATTTCTTTTAAAAAAACTGTATCAAGGCCATAGGTTTTTTTAAGGGATTTGATTAGAATTTAAAATGTTTTTTTTTTAATTTTATATTTTTGCTTTACCTGATTAAGTGATTAGCATGTTTAAATATAATTTTTCAAAAAAAAAACAAAAAACCTGTTTAAATACAAGGTAATTAACAAAATAAATTATTATGCAAAAAAAGAAACATAAATTACCAATATTTATTACTTGTGCACAAAAAGAAACACAAATTACCGATATTTATTTTAATTTACTTGCTTTTCAGGTTTGTTTGATTTGTACGTAGATAGCTTATCATGAGATTTGGAAAGTGGAGTGGTGATTAATTGTTGTAAAAGGGTTTTGATTTTTTTTTTTTAATCTTCATATGTAGGTTGATAATAGTTAATTCAACTGAATTTCTATTTAGTGTGTTTTATTTTACCCAAAGTTGTCTGACTTGCGTGTCTACACAGACTCGTAATGATCCGTAGACTCGTACAAGTCTATAAAATAACTTTAAAAAAAACGTGACATATAAAAACCTGGTAAATGATAGGGGCGCGCGCATATATAAAGAGAGAGAGAACAAGTCAACATGAAAATTTAAATTTCATACTCCATAACAAACTTGATAACAAAAAACTCTAATAAAACATGAAAAATATAAAAGTATGTAGATAAGGTCCTAGTTCCTTTCTAAATATTGGATACTTTTTTATATAAAGGAATATAGTGCTAAAGCATAGTGTAAAAGTTATGACATTTCAACTATGTTGTCACTCCGTAACTCTCGCATATCATTTGCAAACATTCTAATAAAGTTATTAAAAACAAAGGAGAAAAAAAAAAGTTTCTACATAAAGAAAAAAAAAATCATAAAAACATGTATGCTTACAAGTTACAACTTCAACAAATATCCAAAAGCTTCCATAAAATCTCGTCCATCATCAAAATGCTGATTTATGAAACAATAATATTTATTTTTATTTTTGAAATTTGAAATACTAATATTTCCAAATTTAGGATAAAGTATTTTAAATTTTAGTTAGATGCAAAATGAATCAATGATTTTTATGACAAGAAAATTAAGGAGTGTCAAGAAGGTTGACAAAAAAATGTATGGTGTTGACTCATATGTAAGGTAGTGTGTTTAACTCCTATCGCCAGCATTGGAGCCTTTTTAATAGAGGATATCTAAATACTTTGTTAGTGTTGCCTAACTCTTAAGATCTACCCTGATTCTAGTGAGCTTTGGAGTCCACTCTCCTAAAATTTCTTCAATAAAAAAATTAAAATTAATAAGGATTGATATATTGACAACTTGACAAGTAACAAAACTCTTAGCCCCTAAAAAAAATAACAAAACTGTTGAAATTTGGGACCTAAATCATCCTCACAAAACCGGCTTGTGATGTGAGGAGTGCCTTCTCTTTATAACTCTCATCAAGAGTTTCATCTATCCGATGTGGGACTTTGGTTTTTCCCAATACACCCCTCTCACACCCAACACTCTTTGGGCTTGGTGCGTGAATAGGTAGGTGGCCCTTCAATTCGACATGCTCTGATACCATAATATAATTTTGTCTCCTCTTTATAAACTCTCATCAAAAGTCTCATCTATCCAATGTGAGACTTGAGTTTTTCCCAATAAAAACTCTTAGAGTAGTTGTATATTTTTTTATTAACATAATAAATAGATATTGTAGTAGATAAAATGTAATATAAATATGGATAGAGATGAGAAATAACTCAAATTTAATAAGTTTTTAAAGGATTTAATTTTATTCTGTCAAAAAAAAGGATTTAATTTTATAAGGTTTGTTATTGAATTTGATAATTTTTGCTTTGCCTGATTAAGTGATTTAACCTATTCATATAGAAGGTAATTAACAGCATACATCATTGTAAAAAAGACAAATTTCAAATTTAAATAGAAAACTACTCCTAGTAAGGTAAACTTTTCAACCAATGATGAATTTCATATTTCTACTTATAAATTTTTATTTACTTTTTTTCTATTTACAGTTGTTTGTGTTGAGTCTTGATTATCAAGGAAAAGAGTAAATGCGTCCATCAAAAAATGAGGAAAAGATTGCCAAAAAAAATAAGTTAGAAAGAAAAGTTTGTTTTATTTCATCTTTTTTTACATAATAGTTTGTTACCGAGGCATATCTTTGCCCCCAAGATACCCATTTTATCTTTTCAAGTTTGAAAAGATTTGTTCTCAAAATAAACATTACTTTTTGTTTAAGCCTAGGGTTTCATATTTCAAAATTTAAACATGTATATATACGTGCACCTCAGAACAAGCTAAGGCATCTCAGGAAAACTAGTTCTTCTTTTTCTTGTTTTATCTCTCCTCCACAATCTTCTAATCGGTGTTCCTTCGCACTTCCTCTATTCATCCTATGGAAGTGTCTCAAGACATTGCTTTTGAGATATTTTCTTGGCTACCGGGAAAAAGCATTTGCAAGCTCAAATCAACTTGCAACTCATGCTTTGAATTTTCAGAAGAAACTGTTTTTAAAACAAAGCAGGCTCATAATCTGTTCGGAAGGGATGATACATGTTTCTTCATTCAACCCGATCAAATAAGCCAAAGGTACACCAAAAGAATAGAGTTACACTCTTTGCCTGAAAACCAACAATCTTCCGGTCTCCCTAACAATGTCTTGAGTTTCCTATCAAATTCAGTTTGTGTCGTAGCTTCTAGTAATGGTCTGGTTGTTGGTCACACCATTAATGATCATGACCCAATTGAGTTTTTCATATGTAATCCAGTCACAAAGTCTTGGTCTTCCATTCCTACCCCTAAGTCACTTCAAAGAAATTGCCATAGTTCTGCTAGTATAAACCTCAAGTTAGATTGCTCTTTAGATGACTACAAGTTGTTTCTTTTTGAAAACACAAGTGAGTGGTCACCAACTTCTTATACATGTAGTGTTTATCATAGCAAAGAAGGTGTGTGGAAAACAATGAAAAATAGTTTTTCACCTGGTGGTAGGAACATGAAATTTGACATGCCTGTATCTCACAAGGGATGCCTTCATTTTATCTCAGATAGCGGTCCTTACTTTGCAAAATCTAGTCCTTTTTATAAGCCATATATAATGTCTTATAATCTAGATAATGGAATCTCAACAATGCTTAAGTTGCCAAGGGAAGCTATAAAAGGTTGTCATAATATGTGCAACATGGGCATATTCAGTTGGGGTAAAAAGACAAGTTACAATAATTCAATTTGTTTGGTGAAATTTAGTAAGTCTGTTTTTACTATTTGGGTATTAAAAGACTATGAGTCAGGTTCATGGCAAAAAGTATTGAAAGTGAGAGTAAGAGCATTGGGATTGAAGGAGAAAGATCCTAATGTTAGAGGGTTTATGGTTATGAACGGCGATCTTTTAATTTTTGCTACAGAAGAAAAGGTTTACAGTTGCGGTTTGGACTATGAACGATATATGATGGTGGAAGAAATTTGTCAACATAATTGTGGTTTTTACCCTCGCTTTATCTCCTATTCAGATACTCTTCGTTTGTGTCTGACTAATGCTGAAGTTATGCCTTGCTAGGGAGGAACTTCGGTTGCTGCATAATTGGATGAAGTCCAAACATAGATTGCAATGTTTAATTCGTAGATTATTGTTGAGAACTCTAGTATCTTATTCTATCAAATTTAAGTCATAAGTAGTTTTTAGTTTTGGATTTATTATAGTTATTTTATTTGATACTACTTTTCTTGGTAGTAGTTAATTCAACTGAATTTTTAGTGTTTTTTATTTTATCCCTGGTGTCTTTTTTATCATCAATTTTCCTTGGCTTATTTTATAATAAAATCTTGCGGTTTGATAATTCTAACAAAAGTTCTTCGCATAAATATTGACAAAAGGCAGTAGGAAAGCAAATGCTACTTCATAACATAAACAAAAAAACATTTTCCTAACTGGCAATATACTAACTTACAATATTCATAAATTGCTACTTCATAACATGTGAAAGGTATGTTCAAGTTACCGAAAAATCTATCATATAAAAGAAATGTAAGACATTGTGAACAAGGCACACATCACGATAGTTCTTTCCCTACGTGATGAATTTATTCGAGAGGTTGCAGACATTGAAAGTGCATCAGAGGCATGGCTAATACTAGAAAGCTTGCACATGACAAAAACTTTGATTAACAAACTGTCCATGAAGAAAAGATTACACCAATTGAAGACGGAGGATGGAGCATCAAACAAAGATAAGTGGGAATGTTAGGGGGGTGTATTGGATCATGATTCTAAGGGATTTTAAAAGACCTTTTTATCATAAAAAAGTCTTGTGGTATTCAATCAAGACTCTTTTCAATTTAAAAAAAGTATTGTGTTATTCAATCAAGATTCTTTGTCATTTCAAAAAAGTCTTGTGGTATTCAATCAAGACTCTTAATCACTTAAGAAAAGTCCAGTGGTATTCAAAATCATTCAGATTTGGAAGGATTGTTTAATAAATTAGATTTTGATGGATTTTATGGGATTGTCTAGTGAAATTTTAGCATGAAAAAGTCTTTCATGAAAACATGAGATTTCTTAGGATTGTTTTTTCTTTTAAGATTTTACTATCTCTCCCTCTCTCTCCTCCCTTCTCTCTTACTCTCT